>ULWD01021936.1_pt1 | contig 119262 bp, 95 predicted proteins | sample 1960011 | NCBI WGS metagenome assembly ULWD01 (sample SAMEA4835803, study PRJEB28245) | human gut metagenome | biome: gut microbiome; material: fecal sample | place: Denmark | collected 2008 | reverse complement strand
GTCGTCAGTTCGCCAACCGAATGTTTGCTAAACAACAATATTTTACGATTTATCAGATCGAAAGGATCGAAAGAATTAAAAGGATTGAAAGGATTGAAAATATGCACGAATTAGGCGTTGTATTTCACATAATAGATGATTTGAAGGAAGTAGCCGTGGACAATGAAATAACTGAGATAACTAAAGTTGTACTGGAACTTGGTGAAGTGTCAACGGTGATAGATTCATACCTGACAGACTGCTGGAAATGGGCAATAAAAAAAGAAGAACTGTTAAAAGATTCAAAGCTTGTCATAGAAAAGATAAAAGCAGTTACTTATTGTGAAGACTGCAAGTCTGAATATGAAACAGTGAAATATGGAAAAATCTGTCCAAAATGTGGGAGCAGGCATACATATCTTTTACGTGGTAGTGAATTTAATATCAAAGAAATAGAGGCGTGTTGACATTTTCCGCTTGTAATATTATGATTAAACAGATTGAGATTATAAGAAAATAATATATCAGGGATGAGCATAAGTTATATACCATGTTGTCTGTAAATTAAAATGCTTTGCGGGCGATAACTATAGGAGTTACCTGGAAAAACTATTTTCTTAGGATATAGAAAGGAATCATTACCATGAGTAAGGAATTAGAGAAGAATTACAATCCTTCAGAAATTGAAGACAGATTGTATCAGAAGTGGCTTGATAAGAAGTATTTTCATGCAGAAGTTGACAGAAGTAAGAAACCATTTACTATTGTTATGCCACCACCTAATATAACAGGTAAGCTGCATATGGGTCATGCACTTGATAACACAATGCAGGATATTATTATACGTTTTAAGAGAATGCAGGGATATGAAGCATTATGGGTTCCAGGAACTGACCATGCAAGTATTTCTACAGAAGTTAAGGTTACTAATGCATTAAAGGAAGAGGGAATCGATAAGCACGAGCTTGGAAGAGAAGGCTTTCTTAAAAGAACATGGGAATGGAAGAAAGAATATGGCGGAACTATCACAAGCCAGTTAAAGAAGATAGGTTCTTCATGCGACTGGGATAGAGAAAGATTCACTATGGATGAGGGCTGTTCTAAGGCAGTTCTTGAAGTGTTCTGCAGGCTTTACGAGAAAGGTCTTATATATAAGGGCTCAAGGATTGTAAACTGGTGTCCTGTATGTAACACATCCATATCTGATGCAGAGGTTGAACATGAAGAGCAGGCAGGACATTTCTGGCATATCAATTATCCTGTAGTTGGTGAAGAAGGAAGATATGTAGAAATAGCTACTACACGTCCAGAAACACTTCTTGGTGATTCAGCACTTGCTGTTAATCCAGATGATGAAAGATACACAGACCTTATTGGAAAAGAAGTATATCTGCCACTTACAGACAGAAAGATACCTATTATCGCAGACAGCTATGTTGATAAGGAATTCGGAACAGGTGTTGTTAAGATTACTCCAGCTCACGATCCTAACGATTTTGAGGTAGGTAAAAGACACAACCTTCCAGAGATTAACATACTTAATGACGATGCTACTATAAACAAGCTTGGTGGAAAATATGCCGGTATGGACAGATACGAAGCAAGAAAGGCTATGGTAGCTGACCTTGAGGCACAGGGACTTTTAGTCAAGGTTGAAGACCATGTTCATAATGTAGGTACACATGATAGATGTAAGACAACAGTTGAGCCTATGATTAAGCAGCAGTGGTTCGTTAAGATGGATGAGCTTATTAAGCCAGCAGTTGAAGGTGTTAAGAATGGTGATATTGAACTTGTTCCAGCTTCTATGGACAAGACTTACTTTAACTGGACAGATAATATAAGAGACTGGTGTATATCAAGACAGTTATGGTGGGGACACAGAATACCAGCTTACTACTGTAAGGATTGTGGAGAAATGGTAGTATCTAAGGATAAGGTATGTACATGTCCTAATTGTAAAAGCACTAACGTGGAGCAGGATCCGGATACACTTGATACATGGTTCTCATCAGCACTCTGGCCTTTCTCAACACTTGGCTGGCCAGATAAAACACCTGAGCTTGACTACTTCTATCCTACAGATGTACTTGTAACAGGATATGACATTATATTCTTCTGGGTTATCAGAATGATATTCTCAGGATATGAGCAGATGGGTAAGAAGCCATTTGGAAAGGTATTATTCCACGGACTTGTAAGAGATTCACAGGGACGTAAGATGAGTAAGTCACTTGGAAATGGTATTGATCCACTTGAGGTTATAGATAAGTATGGTGCAGATGCTTTAAGATACACACTTATTACAGGTAATGCACCTGGTAATGATATGCGTTTCTACTGGGAAAGAGTTGAGGCAAGCCGTAACTTTGCTAATAAAGTATGGAATGCTTCAAGATTCATAATGATGAATGACCCAGACAACAAAATAAAGGCTACAGATGATAAGCCGGCTAATCTTACAGCGGCAGATAAGTGGATATTATCAAAGATGAATTCGCTTATTAAAGAAGTTACAGATAATATGGAAAAGTACGATCTTGGTATAGCGGTTGCCAAGCTTAATGACTTTATCTGGGAAGAATTCTGTGACTGGTATATTGAGATGGTTAAGCCACGTCTTTATAACGATGAGGATACAACTAAAACAGCTGCTATATGGACATTAAAGAAGGTTCTTATAGATGCACTTAAGCTGCTTCATCCATATATGCCATTCATAACAGAAGAAATATTCTGTAATATACAGGATGAAGAAGAGTCTATTATGATAAGTTCATGGCCTGTATACACAGAGGACAATGATTATTCAGAAGATGAAAATGCTATTGAAACAATTAAGACAGCTGTCCGTAATATCAGAAATGTAAGAGCTGAGATGAATGTAGCACCTAGCCGTAAGGCACTTGTATATGTTGTTTCAGAGAATGAAGAGATAAGAAATATATTTGATAATGGCAGGGTATTCTTTGCAACACTTGGTTATGCAAGTGATGTTAAAGTCCAGGCTGATAAGAGCGGCATACCAGATGATGCTGTATCAACTGTTATTCCGGGTGCAGTTATTTATATACCTTTTGCAGAACTTGTTGATATAGATAAGGAAATCGAAAGACTTAATAAAGAAAAAGATAAATTACACAAGGAAATAGCAAGATGTAACGGAATGCTTAACAATGAAAAGTTTACATCAAAGGCTCCACAGGCTAAGATTGATGAAGAAAAAGCTAAACTTGAGAAGTATTCTGATATGCTTGCACAGGTTGAAGAAAGACTTAAGACACTTTCTAAGTAATTATAATGTACCTAAAGTAAGAGCGGGAGTAATAGTACTCCCGCATATTGAAAGGAGATAAGTTATGGCAGCAGAATTTATGAAAAAACTCCCATTTACACGTTTTGCCATGGAGATGAGAAGTGGTAAGATAATTGAGATTGATGATGGTTTTGTAAAGATGCTTGGATATACAGAAGAAGATATGAAGAATGGTCTTGTATTCAAGGATATTGTGCCTGATATTGATTATGAAAGTATAATATCAGAACTTCGTGAGACATTTATCGACCAGAGATATGCATGTTATGAACATTTTTTTAAGACAAAGACTGGTGAAAAGATAAGAGTTGTCGTATTTATAAGAATAGAGAACAAGCTTCTTGAAGGACATAGAGTGCTGCGTGTAAGTGTCGGCAATGTTTCCAGTTTAAACTAACAGGATGGAGAAAAAATGCAGGGATTATTAGAAACAATCCAGAAGAATATTGAATTCGTAGGAATATCAATCTTACTTATGGTTATAGTGTTTGCCGTGGCAAGAGGCAGTGAAATACTTATTGAAAAGAAGACAGGTGTCAGATTTACATCTGAAAAAACTAAAGTTAATAAAACTGTAATTATGGCAATGCTTTCAGCAATAGCAGTAATACTTATGTATTTTGACTTTCCTATACCATTTTTAGCACCGGGATTTTATAAGCTTGATTTTAGTGAAATACCTGTGCTCATAGGTTCTTTTATGTTAGGACCATGTGCTGGTGTTATAATAGAAGCTGTCAAGGTTATATTACATTTTTGTATGAAAGGGACAACAACAGCTTTTGTTGGTGATTTTGCTAATTTTATATTAGGATGTATGTATGTTGTTCCAGCATCTATTATATATCACACAAAGAAAACAAGAAAAATGGCAATAATATCACTTGCTGCAGGTGGTGCAATACTTGTTGTGGCAGGAATGCTTCTTAATGCATGGTACCTGCTTCCTAAGTATTCAGAACTTTATGGCATGCCTATGGATGTACTTATAGCTATGGGAACAAAAGTAAATGCATCTATTAAAGATGTGTTTTCGTTTGTTGCACTTGCCGTTGCACCTTTTAACATAATAAAGGCACTTATAGATGGAACTTTAACAGTGATTTTATATAAGTATCTGAGTCATCAGCTAAAGGCATAGTTTTATGTCATGAATACAATTTAAATATATGCAAATAATATAATGCTATGAATGTTAAAGGAGGATATATTATATGCATAAGTTTAAATGGTTTGTAGCCGGAGTTATGTTTATCACTATTGTATCTGTACTTGTAGGCTGCGGCTCCAAGACGGATTCGGAAAGCGGGAGTAATACTGGTGCAGGCAGCAATAGTAAAAACACTGTAGAAAATATCATGACAGATGCAGCTACAGGGGCAAAAGAGATAGCAACAGATGCGGCAACAGGTATTAAGGAAATAGCAACAGATGCGGCAACAGGTGCCAAGGATATGATGGAAACAGCCAAAGATGGAATAAAAGAAATGGCGACAGAGGTTTCATCAGCATTTTCAAAATAGTATTAAGATTATTATAATACGTAAGAGTATTTTATAACAGTTATCCAGCAATATAAGGTTGCCGGATAACTGTTTTTTATTGTAAATGTCTTGTGGATTTGATATACTGATAGAAAATGATTTTATAAGGGAGAATTGCAGTGAAAGACGGATATATCAGAGTTGCAGCACTGACACCGAAGATAAAAGTGGGTGACTGTGTATATAATGGTGAACAGATTAAGGCTCTTATTAAAGAGGCTTATAACAAAGATACAGCAGTAGCGGTATTTCCAGAATTATGTATAACAGGATATACCTGTAATGACTTATTTTTACAGGATACACTTATAGATGAAGCGATGAGTGTATTATTAGATATAAGAGATTATACATCAGATTATAAAGGAATGCTTGTTATTGCAGGTCTTCCATATATGCATCGTGGAAAGCTTTATAATGTTGCCGCCGCAGTTATGGATGGACATATACAGGGACTTGTGCCTAAGATGTTTATACCCAATTATGGTGAGTTTTATGAAAGAAGACAGTTTACAGAGGGCTTTAAAAGTAATGTGACAGTTAAGCTTGATAAAGATGAAGTAGTCTTTGGAGGAAGCATAATATATAGCTTTGATAATTATCCGAAGTTGAAGGTAGCTGTAGAAATATGCGAAGATTTGTGGACACCACAGCCACCAAGTATAAGACACGCGCTTAACGGAGCCACACTTATCGTAAATGCTTCGGCAAGTAATGAAACTATAGGTAAGGCAGCGTATAGAAAACAGCTTGTTATAGGACAGTCTGCAAGACTTGTGTGTGGTTATGTATATTCAAGTTCAGGTGAAGGAGAATCAACACAGGATATAGTTTTTGGTGCACATAATATGATAAGTGAGAATGGCTCACTTCTTGCAGAGGCTGAAAAGTTCGCAAATGAGTCAGTTTATGCAGATATAGATATAGATAGAATATGTTCAGAGAGAAGAAGAATGTCTACATTTGTTGTGGATGAAGACAAGGCAGCAGCTGAAGGTTATACATGTGTGAGGTGTCCGCAGCTTATAAGCAGGGAACTTAAGCTTGACAGATTCTTTGACAAAGCGCCATTTGTGCCATATGACAAGAACGAAAGAGAGGCAAGATGTGAGGAGATTCTTGATATCCAGACATATGGTCTTAAGAAAAGACTTGAACATACTGGTTGTAAGAGTGCTGTTATTGGTATATCTGGTGGACTGGATTCAACACTTGCACTACTTGTTACAGTCAGGGCATTTGATTTGTCAGGACTAGACAGAAAAGGAATAATATGTGTTACGATGCCATGCTTTGGAACAACAGACAGAACTTACAATAATGCTATAAAGATGAGTGAAAAGCTTGGCGCAACATTAAGAGAAATCAATATAAGAAAGTCAGTCAAACAACATTTTGAAGATATCGGACATGACGAAGCAGTGCATGATGTCACCTATGAAAATGGACAGGCAAGGGAAAGAACCCAGATACTTATGGATATAGCAAACCAGACAAATGGCATGGTTATAGGTACAGGTGATATGTCAGAGCTTGCCCTTGGCTGGGCAACATACAATGGTGATCACATGTCTATGTACGGAGTGAATGCATCAGTGCCTAAAACACTTGTAAGGCACCTTGTAAGATATTATGCTGATACATGTGAAAACAAGGAACTATCGGATGTTTTAACAGATGTGCTTGATACACCTGTAAGTCCAGAGCTTCTTCCACCTAATGAGGATGGAACTATACAGCAGAAAACAGAAGATCTTGTTGGACCATATGAGCTTCATGACTTTTTTATGTACCATATATTAAGATTTGGTGTTGGTCCTGAAAAGTTGTTCAGAATTGCAAAGCTTGCATTTGCTGGTGAGTATGATGAAAAAACGATATATAAATGGCTCCGCACATTTATATGGAGATTTTTTGCACAGCAGTTTAAAAGGTCATGTCTGCCAGACGGACCAAAGGTTGGGTCAGTTGCAGTTTCACCAAGAGGAGATCTGAGGATGCCTAGTGATGCAAGTAGTGCAGCATGGATAAGAAAGCTTGATAAAATAAAAGAAGGTATGTTGGAGGATTAAGATAACATGGCTGGTAATAATGCTAATAAATCAATTAATAATTCACAGAATACAAATAATGGAAAAGTGATGACTAAATATGATAGAAAAGTCGCTAAAAGAAAAGAAGAAGAGAAAAGATTACAGAGAGAAAAGATAATATTCAGGGCTGTAACAGCTGGTATTATTGCAGGTATCCTTATAGCAGCAGCGGTTATATGCGGTATGAGATATTATAAGATACATAACAGATTTATAAGTGTTGATGGTGATAATATAAGCCAGATAGAATTTGATATGTATTATAATGTGTCTAAGAATGCGGCTATGTCACAATCCTTCTATGGCAACACGACAATGGCTGATTACTATTCATATATGGGATATAAAAGTTCAGAGAATGATAAGAGCCAGACTAACTCACAGACAGGAAAAACATGGTATGAATACTTTGCAGATAATGCATTAACAACAATTAAGGAATATAAGGCACTTATTAAAGATGCAGATAACAGCGGTTTTGATTATACAACTGGTGATGATGATTATGCGGATTTTACAAAACAGATAAGTGATGCAGCTTCTGAATCAGGTAAGAGTGTTGCTGATTATTATAAGCAGAGTTTTGGACAGTATGCGACAGAAAAGAATGTTAAAAAATATGTTATGGAGTATCTTAAGGCTAATGCATACCAGAGTAAGCTTACAGAGAATATGACAGCCACGGATGATGAAGTCAAGGAATATTATGATGAACACAAAGATACATATGACCAGGTTGATTACAGAGAGTTTACAATAACAGCTATAGATTCTACAGATGGTGAAATGCAGCATGCTAAGGCAAAAGCGGATGAGTTTGTGGCAGGAGTATCAGATGAAAAGTCTTTTATAGAGCTGTGTAAGAGAAATGCTGCTGATGGTGAAACGAAATACGATACTGATGAGGGTTCACTTCATTCAAAGGTTACAAGTACTGGCATGGATACAGGAACATCAGAATGGCTTCTTTCAGATGAGCGTAAAAGTGGGGATGTTACAGTTATAGAGAATACATCATCACATTGTTATTATATATTATATTTTATAAATAAATCATATGACGGAAGCAAGGATGAAACAATTGCATCAAATGTACTTAATGAAAAATATTCAGCTTACATAACAAAGCTTACAGAAAACATGCAGACTAACACATATAACAGATTTTAAATAATATTTTAAGTGATATTTTAAGTAATATCTGAAATTAATTGGAATATAGGTGGAATATGATATATTCCTGTATTACAGTCTTCATGGATATTTGTATTAATGTATATGAAAGGGGGAGGGGATATGTTTCATACTATATGTATTACATGTATAATAATAGGAATTCTGATACCGTTTTGCAGTATTGTGCTTAATTTGTTTGATGGCTTTGTGGATTTTGTATCAATAGATGTATTACAGCTAGAGTTTGGACAGGACATGATATTGGACTTTTTGCCCTTTTCAATAAACAGCCTGTGCCTATGGTCACTTATATTTGGCTGCTTAGGACTTATACTTGATGGCAGATTGTCAGAAACTACGATCATAATAATAGGATTTATAGCCGGATATATATGTGCAGTGGCACTTCAGTCAGCAATCAAAAGACTTAAAAAAATTGAGAATTTTGCAGCTGATAAAGAAGAACTGCTTTTAAGAAAAGGCATTGTAAGTAATACGATACCTGAGAATGGAGTAGGTGCAATAAGTGTACAGTTAAGTACAGGTACTAATGTATCATATCCTGCCAGATCAATAGATGGCAAAGCTATAAAGCAGGATAAAGAGGTTAATATCTTAAGATTTGATGGTGACTATGTAATAGTGCAAAGTACCTCATATCTCGAAGATAAATATTCTGATATACCTGGGGGAAAGAATTAAGCAAAGAAACGACCTCAGGAGTAAATCAGAAAGTAACTATTAATTAAGGATATGGTTGAGGCATAATGTGCACAACCGGAAATGGGAGGCAGACATGGGATATGGAGCAGAATCCAGCATTGTAGGAATTGTAGCAGCAGTCATTGGAATTGTACTGATTCTTACTGTAGTCTTAAGAATGTGGAAAAAGGTTCCGCAGGATAAGGCAGGCGTTGTAACCGGTATGAAAAAAAGAGTTATCACTGGTGGTGGTGGACTTGTTATACCAGTATTTGAAAGAATTGATTATATATCACTTGGAAATATTCCACTCAGTGTGGCAACAAGAAGCAGTCTTTCAAGCCAGGGTGTACCAATCAGTGTTATAACAACAGCGGTTATTAAGGTAAGAAATGAAAAGAACAGTATATTAACTGCTATTGAGCAGTTTACAGGACGAAACGAGAAAGAAATTATCGATAATATCCAGGGAACAGCTATTGCTGTACTTGAAGGTAAGCTTCGAGAGATTATTGCTACAATGACAGTTGAAGAGCTGTATCAGAAGAGAGAGGAATTCTCATCAAGAGTTCAGGAGGTAGTTGGAACTGAGCTTGGAAATATGGGACTTGAAGTAAAAAACTTCACTATCACAGATATATCTGATGAGAACGGATATATAAAGGCACTTGGTGATGGTATGATTGCCCAGAGAAAGAAGGATGCTGAAATTCAGAAGGCTGAGGCTGCAAGAGATATGCAGATTAAGACATCACAGGCACGTCAGGAGGGTGAGTCAGCCAAGTTAAAGGCAGAGGCAGATATAGCCCAGGCAGCAAAGGATAAAGCTGTCCTTGAGGCTAATTATATGCAGGAACAGCAGACAGCACAGGCTAAGGCAGAGCTTGCACATGATATCCAGTCGAACATAACACAGAAGGATGTTATACAGGCACAGATGGATGCTGAACTTCTTAAACAGCAGAGACAAAAAGAAATAGCAGAGGCACAGATCCAGGTTCAGATTGCATCAGAGCAGAAGAACATAGAACTTGCCCAGAAGCAGGCTGAAAGAACTAAGGAAAGTTTAAGAGTAACAATAGTAGAACCTGCTAACGCTGAAAAAGCAAAGCAGATGGCTGATGCAGATGCTGAAAAGTATAGAAAGATAGCGGAAGCACAGGCCCGTGCTGAGTCAAGAAAGGTAGAAGCACAGGCAGAAGCAGAGGCTATTGCCATAAAAGCACAGGCAGAAGCAGATGCCATATCAAAGACTGGTATAGCAGAGGCAGAGGCAACTAAGGCTAAAGGTATAGCAGAAGCAGAGGCTATGGAGAAGAAAGCTGAGGCTTATGAGAAGTATGGCCAGGCTGCTATGATGGAGATGCTTGTCAAGGTACTTCCTCAGATGGCAGAACAGGTTGCTAAGCCACTTCAGAGCATAGATAAAGTTACAATTATTGACAGTGGTGATACAGCTAATGGTTCAGGAGTCGGACAGATGGGAGGATATGTTCCTTCAGTTCTTGCAAAGACAATAGAATCTATCAAGGAAACTACCGGCTTTGATATAACAGATGTTATGAAAGCAAACACAATCCAGGCTAAGACAGATAGGAATATATCAGTTGATGGAATGGAAGGGGTTTCTAATATTACTATAAACAATAAGGAATCTTAGTTGATAAATTACAATCCAATAGTATAATATTTAATATCAGGGTGTCAGAATTCTTATTATATTCAGGGTTTTGACACCCATTTCTTACATTTTAACAATATATCTGGAAGGAATAATTATATGAGAAAAAAATACATATTACTAGATCTTGATGGAACTATAACAGATTCAGGCGAAGGAATAACTAAAAGTGTGCAGTATGCTCTTGAAAAAATGGGAATAGAAGAAAATGATATGGCAGTCTTAAAAAAATATATAGGACCACCGCTTAATGAGAGCTTTACAAGGTTTCATGGAATGGATGATGAAGATTCATTAAAGGCCGTTGCATATTATAGAGAAAGATATGCTGTAAAGGGAATATATGAAAACAGGCTGTTTGATGGTATAACAGATTTTCTTTCAGGATTGAAAAAAGAAGGATATGTTGTTGCATTAGCTACATGTAAACCTGAGATATATGTTCCAACGATACTTAAGCATTTTGATATAGAACAGTATTTTGATGTTGCAGTAGGAAGTGAACTTGAGGGAGGAAAAAGAAGACATAAAGATGATGTTATAGAAGAAGTACTGAATCAGATTATGAAAAAAATGGACATAAGCGAATCAGATATAGTATCAGTTAAAGCAGATTCAATCATGATCGGTGACAGAAAAGATGATGTGCTTGGAGCTAAGGAAGCAGGTATTGAGTCGGTTGGATTAAGATATGGCTTTGCAGAAAAGGATGAGTTAGAGAATGCAGGAGCAGATTATATACTTGAAAAGGTAGAAGATATACTTCCATTTCTTAATCAGATGTAATAAAGCATTGAGTTGTTTTATTGTTTAAAAATTCTAAAAATATATATGCGAAGTGATATAAAAATGTACAATATAAACAAAATGTGCCGAAGATTTTCGGTACATTTTTTTTAACTTTGAAAGTTGAAATTTTTTATAAAATGTTTATAATTAAAGTATAAAAACAGTACTGTAATAATTTAATAAAAAAGATGCAGCTATATTTTAAGTTTACATCGAATTCAATTCAATCAAACGAGGAGGAAAAAGCTATGATTAGTTTTTTTATTTGTCTGGCTCTTCTGATAGGTGGATACTTCGTCTATGGTAAAGTTGTAGAGAACACATTCGCACCTGATGACAGAGAGACGCCAGCAGTTAAGATTAATGATGGTGTAGATTATGTTGTTATGCCACAGTGGAAACTGTTTTTAGTACAGCTTCTTAATATTGCAGGTCTTGGACCAATATTTGGTGCTATGCAGGGTGCTCTTTGGGGACCAGTTGTTTTTCTTTGGATTACATTTGGTACTATATTTGCCGGTGGTGTTCATGATTACTTCTCAGGAATGCTCTCAGAACGTAATAACGGAGCTTCTATTTCAGAAGTCTGCGGTATATATCTTGGCGGATTTATGAAAAATGTAATGAGAATTTTCAGTGTTGTATTACTCGTTATGGTAGGTACCGTATTTGCAGTTGGTCCGGCAGGACTTATCGTAACTTTGTTTAAGAATGGTGGCGTAACTGGTGTAGTAGCAAACACTGAGTTCTGGTTATGGATTATTCTTGCTTACTACTTTATTGCAACATTTATTTCTATTGATAAGATTATCGGACGTATTTATCCAATATTTGGTATATGTCTTATAATTATGGCACTTGGTGTTGCTATTGGTATTTTTACTCATTCAGAATATCAGATACCAGAAATCTGGAGTAACTTTACTAACATGCATCCTAAGGCAACACCTATCTGGAGTGTTATGTTCATTACAGTAGCGTGTGGTGCTATATCAGGCTTCCATGCTACACAGTCACCTCTTATGGCACGTTGTATGAAGTCAGAGAAACAGGGACATTTCGTATTTTATGGTGCCATGGTTGCAGAAGGTGTTATAGCTCTTATATGGGCAGCAGCAGGATGTTCTATATATGAAGTAACTGATGGCTTAAGCACAGGACTTAGTGCAATACTTGCTAATGGACAGTCAGCTGCTATATATGATGTATGTTCTAAGACAATGGGTGGTGTTGGCGTAGCACTTGCTATGATTGGTGTTATTGTATGCCCTATCACATCAGGTGATACAGCCTTTAGAAGTGCAAGACTTACACTTGCAGACTGGTTTGGCATTGATCAGGGTAAGTTTACAAAAAGACTTATTCTCTGTGTACCTTTACTTGCAGTTGGTGCATTTGTAGGACATCTTGATTATACTATCATATGGAGATACTTCAGCTGGACAAACCAGACACTTGCTATGATAGTATTATGGACAGCTAGCATGTTCCTGTTCAAGGAAAAGAAGAATTACTGGATTACAGCAGTTCCAGCAACATTTATGAGTGCTGTGTCTATGACATACTTCTTCTATGCAAAAGAATGTCTGAATCTTGGTACAAAGGTAGCTTATCCAGCAGGTATTATTATTGCAGCGGTATTCTTTGGAATATTTATGTATGCAACAAGAAAGCAAACTAAAGCTGCCAATTAAATTATTTAAATAAACATACTAATCCTAATAATCTTAATGATAACTCTGGGCCAGTTAAATGTTATATGAAGCACTAGTACATCGTTTTTGAAATAATTTGCTAGCTGCTGTTAAGTATACATATGACTGGTCCCAAAGTGTTTTTTCGGAGTTTTTTTCAAAGTGTTTTTTCCGGTATATTTAAGGATGATATGATGTAATAATGTAACGAAGGGAGTAAGGAATATGATATTTAAACCTAGATGTATATCACAGACTTCACTGACAAAAGAAGAATTAATTAAGGATAAAAAGAACTGTAGAAAGTTCGGACCATGTGGGGTTGGTGAGAAGGCTATATATCTTAATAGCTTTTATTTTGACAGGAGATATTATATACCACTTTCTTCTGTTAAGAGAATATATAAAAGAATTGCTATGAGTAAGGGTGGATTTACAGGAAAAGGCTTGTTTGCATCTATACCATATCTTGTTGTGGAATATGATAATGGACAGGAAAAACAGTGTAATTTTAAGTTTGAAGAGAATGTTGATATGCTTTTATCATATATAAAACAGAACCATCCATATATAAGAATCCATAGTGCAGAAGCTGAAAAGAGACTTAAGGAAAAGGAACGCCAAATGGCTAAAAAGAAAGCCAGGGTATTATCACCTAAGGCAAAGGAAAACATTGCAGTGCTTAACAATTGTCTTGATTATCTTGATAACAAAGAGGAATTAAGCCTTAATCTGAGTTCGGGAGCCAAAAGAAAGAGAGTGTATGATAGGAGCAATCCAGCGTATAAGTGGGTTGCACTTTTTATAACATTACTTGGAGCAGCTTCACTTATATATGGCATATATTCGCTTATAATACATGCAGGATTTTCTATATATTTCCTTTTATTTGGTCTGGCAGCGATATTCTTTTTCTCAAGTGCCAATGTGCTTCCAACTGCAAGGAATAATAAAAAATATATAGAATCACATCTTAAAATGGCTGTAGATGAAATGCAGGATTACATAGCAAAATATCCAGATTTTCCTGTACCAGCCTGGTATGCACATCCAGTTGTTATAAAAAGGATGATTGATATCATAGAAGAGGGAAGAGCAGTTGAAGTTGATGAAGCACTTGCTGTATTAAAGAATGATTTAAGAGCATTGAACTCAAGTGTTGCCGTGGAACAGGAAGAATATGATGAAATCGTTACTATAAAACCTATGTTTTTAGTTCGTGATTATCAGTAAAATAAAAATAATATTCTAATATGATGTAAAAGTACCAATCTGACATTATTAAAAAATATCAGATTGGTACTTTTAATAATACCTGATTTGCATTATTCTTTCATGCAATAAGATAAATATATCTTATTAAGCAATAGATTATGCAAAGGAGGTAATATCTTAAATGCTATTCTGATATTCTGAATAAGTGTATAAGATATGAAAGGCTATGAAAGAGAAAAAAGGTAGTATTATTCAGACAGTGGCAGGCTTAGTTATCCTTATCGCAGGTATAGTATTATGCATTAATACATATGTTGTTAAAGGAAACAAAGCATATGCGGTGTCTTTACTTACAGCGATTGTAGGTGCAGTTATACTTATATCGGGTTTATATAGTCTGTTTTCAAAAAACGAAAAGAAGCCTATAGATGCAAAGGTTATAGCACAGGCTGCATTATGTGCTGCATTATGTTATGTTGGTGCAACATTTATTAAAATAGATATTCCGGTAGGAACAGAAAGAACAATGTTCCATTTTGGTAATGTATTCTGCGTTCTTGCAGCACTTCTTCTTGGTGGTACATGGGGTGGTCTTGCAGGAGCTGTTGGAATGACAATAAGCGACCTTACAACAGCATATGTAACAAGTGCACCTAAGACATTTTTCTTAAAGCTGTGCATAGGACTTATAGTAGGTTTTGTTGCACACAGGCTTTTTAAGCTGTCTAAGGAACACTCTGTAAAGTATGTTACTATAGCAACTGTAGTATCAAGCGTATGTGGTATGTTATTTAATATTGTAGCAGATCCTATAGTTGGATATTTCTATAAGACATATCTTTTAGGAGTACCTCAGGATCTTGCAAAGGCACTTGCAAAGGTAGGTGCAGTTACAACATCTGTTAATGCTGTTATAGCTGTTGTTGTGGCATCTATAATATATCTGGCATTAAGACCTGTTATGAAGAAGTCGGATATGTTAAGGGATTTATAATATGCATTTATAGATATTGCTATTGATTGGATTGGTTGCAATTAATCGGTAATTATGTAATATAAAAGATGGAGTCAGATGTGTTAATCCGGCTCCATCTTTTGTGGTGCTATGGCATAATTGAATTAGCGCCATCTACTATTACACTTTGTCCAGAATAATAGCATGAATCAGGACCAGCTAAGAATGCAATAACTGGTGCAATATCATTTTCTGGATCACCAAAACGTTTCATAGGGTTTAAGTTAACCTGCTTGGCATATTCTTCTGGAAATTTTTCAGCCCAGGCTTTTGCAGCAGGAGATTCAGCTCCAGGAAGAACAATATTAACACAGATTCCATATTGTCCCCATTCCTTGGCAGCGATTTTGGTTAAGCCTCTTAAGGCTTCTTTGTTAGAACCATATGCTAACTGACCGGCGATACCAAACATTCCCGTTGCAGAAGCAAAGTTAATGATTCTGCCTTCATGCTGTTCTTTCATATAAGGAAAGGCTGCCTGCATATAGTTAAGAGAACCGATAACACCACTCTGCCAGGCTTTAAGCATATTGTCATAAGAAGTTTCTTCAACCGGAGCAGATGGAACAATGGCCTGGGCGTTGTTAACAATAACATCAACAGTACCATATTTTTCAACGGCAGTCTTAACAACTTCATCTACACGTTCTCTGTCTGCAGAGTCGCAAGTCATAGCAAAACCTTCCCCACCAGCTTCTTTAATCTCTGCGATTGTCTGGTTAATAGGATCTGGGCGGCGGCCTGTTGCTATAACCTTAACACCTCTTTTAGCAAGGCAAAGGGCAATTCCTTTTCCGATGCCCTGGCCAGCTCCCGTAACGATAGCAACTTTTTCATTTAATTGTTTCATTATACATAACCTCCAAACTTTATTAACTGAATTATAACAATATTATATAGAAAAGTAAACAAATAAAATTTATTTTGAAGCATTTTTTGAAATAAATGAGAAAAATATGATGTTATCAGATATTAATACTAGAGGAGTCATCTTTTTTTCAACAGATTTTATAAGTACATTTAAAAGAATAAAGTGATTATCCTTCTTAAAGCATTTGTTGACATCTGAAGGGATAATGGTTTATGATGTATGATGTGAAGTTAGTTATAACTAACACGGTATCAGCAGGATTGTCAAGAAAGATTATACTATAATAGATTTTAGAAAATATAATCAACAAGCTACAAAACTGTTACGATACCGTTGTAGAAAAATCTTTTTATTATATAAGAAAAATTTTAGATTATGGAAGGAAAATGTAATGCTATTGAATATTTTTAAAGGTATACTGATCCCGTTTGTTGGGACAACACTTGGTGCAACATGCGTGTTTTTTATGAGAAAAACACTTAACACGTCAGTGCAACGTGCACTTACAGGGTTCGCAGCAGGCATAATGGTTGCTGCTTCAATCTGGAGTCTTCTGATTCCAGCTATTAAACAATCTGAGAATATGGGTTATTTATCATTTGTTCCGGCAGTTGTTGGGTTCTGGATAGGGATATTGTTTTTACTTGCGCTCGATCATTTGATTCCGCATCTTCATGTTGGAAGTGTTCAGGCAGAAGGACCTAAAAGCAAGCTTAGCCGTACTACAATGATGGTGTTGGCAGTTACACTACATAACATTCCTGAAGGTATGGCGGTTGGTGTAATGTATGCAGGATTTCTTGCTGAAAATGCACAGATTACAGCAGCTAGTGCACTTGCTTTATCTCTTGGAATTGCTATTCAGAATTTTCCGGAAGGGGCTATTATATCAATGCCTCTTAGGGCAGAGGGCGAAAGTAAGGGAAAGGCGTTTCTTGGAGGTGTACTTTCAGGAGTGGTTGAACCGATTGGGGCTGTGCTGACTATTCTAGCTGCACAGCTGGTAATCCCAGCATTACCATATTTACTTAGCTTTGCAGCAGGAGCTATGTTATATGTCGTGGTCGAAGAATTGATTCCAGAAATGTCACAGGGACAGCACTCTAATATTGGTACGATTTTCTTTGCATTTGGGTTTAGTTTGATGATGATTCTGGATGTAGCACTTGGGTGAAATATTACGTTGTAAGAAAAAATATGTTTATCAGTCAAATCAGGAAGGGGACGATTAAAACAGTAAAAATCAATTTTTTTACCAATTTCAATACCCATCAAACCTGCATAAACACTACACTTAATAAAAAGTTTATAATAAATTAGCACTCACCACTTGACTTGGCTAACAATGAATGATATAACAATTATCAGAAAGTGAATAAAGCATTTTCTATTGAACTATTAATTCACGGGTAATGAAAGAGGTGAGTTGTATGAATATTCAAAAGTTTACACAGAAGTCAGTCGAAGCGATTAACAATTGTGAAAAAATAGCATATGATTATGGAAATCAGGAGATTGACCAGGAACATTTCCTGTATAGCCTGATGACTATAGATGACAGCCTTATTGCAAGTCTTATAGAAAAGATGAATATTGATAAGGATGTTTTTTTAAAGAATATAGAACAGCTGCTTAACCAGAAGAATAAAGTATCTGGTGATGTAAAGCTGTATATAAGTAATGATCTTAATAAAGTGCTTATTAATGCTGAGGAAGAAGCAAAGCGTATGGGGGATTCTTATGTATCAGTAGAACATCTTATGCTTGCTCTTATAGCATCTCCTAACAGAGCCATAAAGCAGCTTTTTAAGACATACGGTATAAATAGGGAGAGTTTTCTTTCTGTGCTTGCGACAGTAAGGGGTAATCAGACAGTTAATTCCGATAATCCGGAAGCTACTTATGATACCCTTAGTAAATATGCCACAGATCTTGTACAAAGAGCTGCAGATGGCAAGATGGATCCTGTTATAGGCAGAGATCAGGAGATAAGAAATGTTGTAAGGATTCTTTCACGTAAAACAAAGAACAATCCGGTTCTTATAGGTGAACCTGGTGTTGGTAAGACAGCAGTTGTTGAGGGACTTGCACAACGTATTGTAAAAGGCGATGTGCCAGAAAGCTTAAAGGATAAGAAGCTTTTTGCACTTGATATGGGAGCACTTGTTGCTGGTGCAAAGTACAGAGGTGAATTCGAGGAAAGACTTAAGGCTGTTCTTGATGAGGTTAAGAAGTCAGAAGGTCAGATTATTCTTTTCATAGATGAAATTCACACTATAGTAGGTGCTGGTAAAACAGAAGGTGCTATGGATGCAGGTAATATGCTTAAGCCAATGCTTGCAAGAGGTGAGCTTCATTGTATAGGTGCAACAACACTTGATGAACATAGACAGTATATTGAAAAGGATCCGGCACTTGAGCGTCGTTTCCAGCCAGTTATGGTGGATGAGCCTACTGTCGAAGATACAATATCTATTTTAAGAGGTCTTAAAGACAGATATGAGGTGTTCCATGGTGTTAAGATAACAGATGGTGCATTAGTAAGTGCAGCAGTTCTATCAGACAGATATATAACAGATAGATTTCTTCCAGATAAGGCTATTGATCTTGTAGATGAAGCATGTGCGATGATTAAGACAGAACTGGATTCTATGCCAGCTGAGCTTGATGAAATGCAGCGTAAGATCATGCAGCTTGAGATTGAAGAAGCAGCATTAAAGAAGGAAACAGATAATCTTAGCAAGGAACGTCTTGAGGCACTTAGAAAAGAACTTTCGGATTTACGCGAGGAATTCGGTATTCAGAAGTCAAAGTGGGATGCAGATAAGACAAAGGTTGATAATATAAGCAAGCTGAAGGAAGAACTTGAAAATATTAACAATCAGATAGCACAGGCTAAGAGAGAATATAATCTTGAAAAGGCAGCAGAGCTTCAGTATGGAAAGCTTCCAGCTGTTCAGAAGCAGATAGAAGAGGCAGAAGCTAAGGCTAAAGAGTCTGGCAATGGAGAATCTCTTGTGCATGAAAGTGTTACAGAGGAAGAGATTGCCAAGATTATATCAAGATGGACAGGTATCCCGGTAGCTAAGCTTAGTGAATCAGAAAGACAGAAGACACTTAATCTTGATGAAACACTTCATAAGAGAGTGGTTGGACAGAACGAAGCAGTTACTAAAGTTACAGAGGCTATCATAAGATCTAAAGCAGGTATTAAGGATCCAACAAAGCCTATTGGCTCATTTCTGTTTTTAGGACCAACTGGTGTAGGTAAAACAGAGCTTGCTAAGGCACTTGCTGAAAGTCTGTTTGATGATGAGAATAATATTATAAGACTTGATATGTCGGAGTACATGGAGAAATATTCAGTATCCAGACTTATAGGAGCGCCTCCTGGATATGTAGGATATGATGAAGGAGGTCAGCTTACCGAAGCAGTAAGAAGAAAGCCATATTCAGTTGTGCTTTTTGATGAAGTTGAAAAGGCACATCCTGATGTGTTCAATGTACTTCTTCAGGTACTTGATGATGGACGGATAACTGATTCACAGGGTCGTACAGTTGACTTTAAGAATACCATAATTATTCTTACAAGTAATATTGGTTCAACATATCTTCTTGATGGTATTGATGATAAAGGCAATATTAAAGAAGGAGTGGAGGAGCTGGTAATGGGCGATTTAAGAAACAGCTTCAGACCGGAATTCCTTAACAGACTTGATGAGATTATCATGTTTAAGCCACTTAATAAGGAGAATATAGGAAGTATTATTAATCTTCTTATTAATGATGTTAACAGAAGACTTGAGGATAAGGAACTTAAGGTTGTGCTTACGGATTCAGCTAAGGATTTCATAGTTGAGCATGGCTTCGATCCAATGTATGGTGCAAGACCACTTAAGAGATATGTACAGAAGTCAGTTGAGACACTTGCAGCTAAGCTTATACTTGCAGGCAATGTATCTACAGGAGATAATATAGTAATCGACTGTGAAAATAATGGACTTGTCGCAAAAGCATCTAAGTAAATATGGAATATAAAGGGAGATTGAGTACTATGTACTCAATCTCCCTATTTAAATTGATTGCTGTTTTCATCATAAATATAATTTATCATGCCAAGCTTATCATTAATGGCATTTTTATCAACCATAAACGACTTGCAGAATTCATCAAGTGAACTGTAGTTATCACGCAGCTGCATGTTTACAAAGCTAAGAAGCATAACGGGGTCTTTTGGTAAAGCGTTCATATATTTGTGTCCTTTCAATAATGTACATTTTAATAAGTCAATCAATAATAATATAACCTGATTCAGATATAATGCAAGTTCATAATAGTTCATAATGAAACTATGTAATATGCAGAATGTAGAGAAAAAGTACTAGTAAAAGTACGTGGTTTGTTTACATTTTATAAAAAACGTGATATTATTAATTGAAATAAAGTGCAAAAACAACAAAGCGGACGTGGGGGCATTATGTTAATATCAGATAATATATATAATAATAAATCAAATATGGTATATTGTTCTGCAACATTTACACATAATTATCTGGTTATGGTTGCAGATGATTATTTCTATAACTATGTAGGAAAGTTAATTAATATATCCATAACAGATTATATTCATCCTGATTTTAAGGAAGAGTTTACAAATATATGTGGAAGTCTTAAAGAGGGTGAATCACAGAGAATGATTGCATACATGAAAGGTAAAGATGATACATATACTCTTGTTCATATATTGTTATCTAATACAGGTCATGTGATTGAGGATAACAGTGTTATTGAGGCTGAGGTATACAATGTGTTTAACACAGAAAAGAAATATTTCAAGCTTCATGATGATGCCGATAAATATAAAAAATTCCTTTCTATGTACAATGATTATCTGTTTGATTATGATATAGCTACAGGTTTTCTTTCTATATATGTTTATAGAAGCATGAAAGCAACCATGATTAAAAAAATGCATATTGACGATTTTGAAAAGTATATTATGACATTCTTTAATAATGCCAGACATAAACAGGATTTTCGCGATTTCATGTATAAGCTACGTAACGCAAACGAAGGGTTTAATGCAGAGATTACATGTCCGCTTATAACAGATTCATCGAAGCTTGGATTATATAAAGTGGATTGCCGTATAATATACAAGTACAATCGAAGCAAGGTGGTTATTGGGATTATCAAGTCACTTGGTGCACAGACAGAGGAAGCATATTATGCGACACAGGAAGGCAAGGATTTTTTTACAGGGCTGCTTAACAAAAGAGCATGTAAGGAATATGTATCGGATGCAATATCTTCTAACAAAGACATGCATTATGTTGCTATGATTGATATAGATGATTTTAAGAATATTAATGATACATATGGACATTTGTATGGTGACAAGGTTATATTAAAAGTTGCCTCTATTATAAACAGTACATTAAACGGAAGGGGAATAGTTGGCAGGTTTGGTGGAGATGAGTTCTTCATATTTACAAACTGGATTAATACAGAAAGCCAGTTGAGATCTATTCTTACATCTATTAAACAGAAAGTAAGGGATGAAATGAGTCAGGGAGAGAATGGCTGTATAGTTACTCTTTCTATAGGTGTGTGTCAGTATCCGGATAACGGAAGTGATTATGACACGCTTGTAAACAAGGCTGATAAATGTTTATATATAGCTAAGAATAAAGGTAAAAACAGATATATAATATATGACCCTGCTAAACATGGGGATTTTCTTGAGGATATGGGAAGAAAAGGCTTTTCTATGGCTCCTATTAAAAAAGGTGAGAATCTTTCGTTAGAAGTAGCAGATATGGCTATTGATATAATTAGGAATGGAAAAGAGGCGGTAAAAAGAGCGCTGCCACGTGCATGTAAGGCATTAGAGATAGATGGTATACGTATATATAACGCAACTAAAGGCGAACTTATAGACTACTATGGAGAATATTCTGGATTGCCAGATATACTTGAACTCATAAAAACTGACAAATTTATGGAAAAATTCGAAAACAGGAATTACGTGACTGTGGTTTATACCTCTAATATAGAGTCGTTCTATAAAGAGATGTACGATGCGGTTATAGCCTGTAATATAGGTGGCATGATATATAGTTATTTTAAGAATGACGAAGGCGATAATATAGTTATGTTCTATGACACTTTCAATAAAAGCTTCAGGTGGAATGAATCTGATAAGAACTATATTATGACACTGACTAAGATAGTTACAAGTGTTCTTTAAAAGCAGGACACCGAAATGTAATAAAATGCTGACTGGTATACATAATAGTTTTATCAGCCAGCATTTTTGCTTTATTTATATTATAAAATGTGTTAAGTTTAATTAGGAAAGAATGGTAAAAGGGTTATGGGCATTAAAAGTGCACAGTTTTTAAGTATATCTGTGCAGGAATGGAGGTTAGTATGTCAGTACAGGATTATATGAGTGCCTTAAAATTAGGAAAAAAAGAATATCATGCATGTGTTAATAAAGGAAAATATCCATACCTTCCTGTTATGGAGAATATGATTGAGGAAAAGAGTATTGATTCTGAGGTGAGTCTTGGGATTGATCAGATACCATTAAGACTTGTGGTGGGAACATGTACAGCTGGAAGAACAAATGCGTTTGCAGATAACTGGATGCCTATATTGGAGTGGGGAAGTGAGTTTTCAGCAAAATGGGCATCACTTAGTGACAGCCAGGTGAATGAAGGTATAAGAGATCCTATAAAGGTATATGAATACATGAATAAGTTCTATGTGCTTGAAGGTAACAAAAGGGTGAGTGTTTTAAAGTACTTTAAGGCAGTTACTGTCAATGCACAGGTTATACGAAAGATTCCTAAAAAATCCGATGATCCAGATGTTAAAATATATTATGAATTTATGGATTTTTATAAAGCAACTAAGCTTAATGATATATATTTCAGTAAAGAAGGCAGTTTTACGACACTTATGGATCTGGTTGGGATAGAACCAGGAAAGGTTATGGATGAAGATGCTAAAAAGGATCTTGTTTCAAGCTATCTTAATTTCAGAACGGCATATGAATCAAGGGGAGGAGACAGATTTGATTTTCCTGTCGGAGATGCATATCTAAGATTTATTCATATTCATGGATATGATAATGTCAAGCACATGACATCTGATGAGATGGATAAAAATGTGGCTAAGACATGGGAAGAGTTTGAACTTTTATCAGATAACAGCGGGGTTGAATTAAAAATGGACCCGGCAAAGATAGAACCAGCCAAAAAGAATATACTAAGCTATCTGCTTCCAATATCAGGAGGAGATAGCAACAAAAAGCTCAAGGTTGGATTTATATATGAAAAGACACCACAGACATCGGAATGGTGTTATGCACATGAACTTGGAAGACAGTATATAGATGAGACATTTGGAAAACAGATAGAAACAGTAAGTATAACGAATGTAAGACCTAAAATCGATGATTATGATGCTATACAAAAGCTTATAGATGAAAATACAGATCTTATATTTGTGACATCTTCAGCCATGATGTATGCGAGCCTGAAGCAGGCCATAGCACATCCAAAGGCTAAGATACTGAACTGTTCACTGAATATATCGCATAAGTATATAAGAACCTACTATACAAGAATTCATGAAGCAAAGTATCTGACAGGACTTATAGCTGGCGTTATGTCAAAGAGTGACAGAATAGGATATGTTGCAAGTTGTCCTCTTTATGGTGTCATGGCAAATGTTAATGCGTTTGCTATGGGGGTAAAGGCTGTTAATCCTGATGCTAAGGTGTATGTGGAATGGAATGGTATCAAAGACAATGATGTTGAAGCCAGGTTTAAGGAGCTTGGGATTAATTGTATATCGGACCAGGATATGATTACGCCGAAAAAATCATCAAGAAAATTTGGGTTATATATAAATGACGATGGTAATATAAGACACCTTGCTATGCCGGTATGGCACTGGGGTGTGTTCTATGAAAAGCTTATACAAAGCATACTAAGTGGTTCATGGAAGAAAGAAGAGGAAGGCGATAAGGTATCAGCACTTAACTATTGGTGGGGAATGTCATCAGGGGCTGTTGATATTATATATGGTGGAGGCCTGAATAATGAAACTAAAAAAATAGTTGACCTTATCAGAGAATCTATTATAAAAGGTGAATTCCATCCTTTTTCTGGTGAGTTAAGAAATCAGGAAGGAAATATCATGAATAAAGCAGGTGAAACTCTTGATCCAGATGAAATCATAGAGATGGATTGGCTTATGGACAATATTGTTGGAAGGATACCAGAGTATGATGAATTAAGTGAAGAATATAAGCTCCTTGTTATAAATCAGGGAATTATAGATGTTAATGAATAATTGAAATGAGTGAAAATTATGAAAATACTTGTGTTAGCAGATGTTGAGTCGAAATATCTGTGGGACTATTTTGAAAAAGAAAAACTTGATGGTATAGACCTTATATTATCATGTGGTGATTTACGTGCGGAATACCTTTCATTTCTTGCTTCGTTTTCAAAAGTACCTATATTATATGTGCGTGGCAATCATGATGATAATTATGCATTTAAAGAACCAGAAGGATGTATATGTATAGAGGATAAAATATATGTGTACAAAGGAATCCGTATTATGGGACTGGGCGGTTCTATAAGATATAAAGCAGGTGCTAATCAATACACACAGAGTCAGATGAAAAGAAGGACTGCGAGAATGTGGCCAAAGATAAAAATAAAAAAAGGAATAGATATTCTTCTGACACATTCACCAGCGTTTGGAATAGGAGATGGTGAAGATAATCCGCATAAAGGGTTTGAAGCATTTGTTGATATACTGGATAAGTATAAACCGAAATATTTTATTCATGGTCATGTACATCTGAATTATTCGGTGGAGAATAAAAGAGAGAGAGAATATAAAGATACAATAATAATCAATGGATATGACAGATATGTGTTTGAGTATCCTGATAAATATATTTTGAAAGGCTCTGGTTCTGATTCATAACAGTTGTTATACAAAGGGATTAAAAAAGAAGTTATAAAGGAAGTTATAAAAGAGATTATGATATATGGTACTATAATACCATATATCATAACATTTATTTTTGGTAGAATTGTAGTAATATTTTCATATATTGATGTTACACTTATGAAAAATGCATAAAACTTGAAGGGAGTTTAAGATGAAAGCTATATTTAAAAAATCATCTAAGAGTATATGGGCATGTTTACTCGCTGTTGTTATGGCAGTAAGCATAATAGTGCCTGTATCAGTTAAATCTGCTAAAGCAGATGTTGTAAAGCCAGAAAAAATAGAAGCAACAGGCTGGCTGGAATCAGCGTATGTAGAATGGTCAACAGATTATAAAGCTGACAGCTATAATGCATATGTTAAAGAAAAGGATGGAGAGTATGTAAAGCTTGATGATGAACTTATCAGACATTATAAGACTGATAAAGACTATTACAGAGCTGATGCACTTGGTCTTAAAGAGGGAACATATATTATGAAGGTTGTTCCTGTAAAGGATGGAAAAGAAGTAGCTTCAAAGGCTCTTGAAACAGAAGAAATAGCCGTAGCTTCACATGATAGAAGTGGCTTTGCGTTCTCATCTGATTCTAAATATAAGACAGGTTCAGGTGCTTATAATGATGATGGAACATTAAAACAGGATGCAGTTGTACTATATGTAACAAAAGATACTGCTAAAACTGTTACTATGACAGTAAAGACTGATACGAATAAGACTACTAAATGTGATGGCATCCAGACTATTATTGATGCCCTTCAGAAAGGCAAGGAAACAAGACCTGTTGATATCCGCATTATAGGAACAGTGACAAAGAATGATCTTGATAAGATAAGCAGCAGTTCAGAAGGACTTCAGGTTAAGGGAAAAAGTGCTTATTCTGATATGAAGCTTACAATAGAGGGTGTCGGCAGCGATGCCTGTATAAAAGACTTCGGTATTCTTGTGAGAAATGCAGCAAATGTTGAAATAAGAAATCTTTCAGTGCTTAATTTCATGGATGATGGAATATCAATAGACACAAGCAACTGTAATATCTGGGTTCATAATCTTGATATATATTATGGACAGGCTGGCTCAGACAGCGACCAGAAAAAGGGTGATGGCTCTATAGATGTCAAGAAGTCACAGTACTGTACAATAGCATATAATCACTTTTTTGACAGTGGAAAATGTGGACTTGTAGATGCAACACCAGCAGATTCAGGGTATTCAGATTATCTTACATATCACCACAACTGGTTTGATCATTCGGATTCACGTCATCCACGTATAAGAAACGGACATAATATACATGTATACAACAACTACTATGATGGTAATTCAAAGTATGGAGTAGGAGTTACATCAGGTTCATCAGCATTTGTTGAAGCCAATGTGTTTGAAAACTGCAAATATCCTATGATGTCATCACTTCAGGGTTCAGATGCCAAGGGTAAAAGCATATTTTCAAACGAAAAAGGTGGAATGATTAAAGCATATAATAATATAATATCTGGTGCTGCCGGAGTTGTGTATGCTAATGCAGATTCATCATATGAGGCTGCCAATGCAGCTAGCTTTGACGCTTATCTTGCAGCTGAAAGAAATGAGCAGGTTGCAGGTTCATATAAGACATTATCAGGTTCAACTACATACAGTAATTTTGATACTGATGTATCTGTTGATATGGGTGTGACTGAAGCTGATATTACAGCTGTAGCAGATGTGAAAAATAAGGTTAAAGCTTTATCTGGAAGCCAGGGTGGCGGCGTTATACCATGGAACTTCACTGATGCAGACAATTCTTCATATGCAATAGATGAAAAGTTAAAAGAGGCGGTTACAGCTTATAAGAATACAACACTTATCAGTGTTGGAGGAAAAGTGGACAAAACAGGACAGACTGAGGAAACAACTAAGTCAGAAGAGAGTACAACAGATTCACAGGAAACATCCAGCTCTGATGAAAAAACAACAGCACAGCCAACTCAGAATACAACAGCTTCTGATGCAACACAGGCTACAACCTCACAGCAGCCAACAGCGGTACGACCAACGACAGAACAGCAGTCAACTACAGTACCAACAACAGCGCAGCAGTCAACGACAGTTCAGTCAACAACGGCACAGCAGCCAACAACGGGTGCAGCTGGGAAAGTTATTGATGTTGATTTTGAAAACGGAAGTACCGATAATACATTCTTTAATATCACAGGAAATATTGCTAAAGATAAGGGCACTGTAACATATAAAGGTAAAACATATAATAAGTGTCTTAAGATGGAAACAAGTACTGAGATTTCATTTACTACACAGACAAATGCAAAGATAGTCATGGTGTTTAATGAAGATTTTAACGGCAAAGTGAAGCTTGATGGCAGTAAATGTGCTGTAAAGAATGGAATAATTGAGATGACTGTAAATGCGGGAACTCATAAGATTACAAAGGGCGATAAAGCGAATCTGTATTATCTTGCATATGAACAAGATAACAGTCAGCAGACTACAAAGGATAATGAACAGGCAACAACAGTAACGCAGCCAGCAACTAATGAACAGGCAACAACAGTTACAGAGCCAGCAACTAACGAACAGGCAACAACAGTTACAGAGCCAGCAACCAACGAACAGCCAACAACAGTTACAGAGCCAGCAACCAACGAACAGCCAACAACAGTTACACAGTCTGCGACTAAAGAAGATGAAACCAGTTTCTCTGGTGATGATTCAGCATCATCAGAAAATTCAAGTGCAGTACAGAGTGAAGGCGAGTCAGTGCAGACATCTGATAACACAGTGATATGGTTTTATGCTGTGATAGCAGTTGCAATGGCTTTAGTTGCATCTGCATATGTATTTTTTGATAAAAAGCGTAAAGCATAATTCATTATTTTTAAGATAAAAATGTTAAAAGAACAGTACATGTAGAAATATGTGTGCTGTTCTTTTGCACAATTTAGTATAATATATAGAAAAGTAGTGAAAAGTGCTTGCAATATATAATTATGTGTGATAGTATGTTCAAAGCACTGAAAAACAAATGTACGTCACAGAAAGACAAAAAGCGGCATTTGTTTTTAGAAAAAATAAGAAAAATAAAATGTAAGGTGTAAATGTATATTTTACATAATATGTGATAAGCGTAAGAATGGAGGATTATAATGAGCGAGAAGTTAAAGGTTGGTATTCTTGGTGGTACAGGTATGGTAGGTCAGAGATTTATTACATTACTTGAAAACCATCCATGGTTTGATGTTGTGTTAGTAGCTGCAAGCGGTCGTTCAGCAGGCAGACTTTATGAGGAAGCTGTTGAAGGACGTTGGAAGATGCAGACTCCAATGCCAGAGTTCGTTAAGAAAATGTCTGTTTACGATATGGATAAGGATTTTGATGAAATAGTATCAAAGGTTGATTTCGTATTCTGTGCTGTAAACATGCCAAAGAATGAAATTAAGGCGTTAGAGGAAAGATATGCCAAAGCAGAGGTTCCAGTAGTATCTAACAATAGTGCTAACCGTTGGACACCAGATGTTCCTATGATTCTTCCAGAGGTTAATCCAGAGCATACTAAGGTTATAGAAGCACAGAAGAAGAGACTTGGAACAACAAGAGGATTCATAGCTGTTAAGCCTAACTGTTCTATTCAGAGTTATGCACCAGCTCTTGCAGCTCTTAAGGAGTTTGAACCAAAGCTTGTTGTTGCTACAACATATCAGGCTATTTCAGGTGCTGGTAAGACATTTGAACAGTGGCCAGAAATGGTTGAAAACATTATCCCTTATATTGGCGGTGAAGAAGAAAAGTCTGAAAAGGAACCACTTAGAATTCTTGGTACAGTAGAGAATGGAGAGATAGTTCCAGCTACAGAGCCAGTTATAACATGCCAGTGCTTAAGAGTACCTGTTCTTGATGGACATACAGCAGCTGTATTTGTTAACTTTGGCAAGAAGCCTACAAAGGAACAGATTATAGAGAAGTGGAGAAGCTTCAGGGGAGTACCTCAGGAATTAAATCTTCCATCTGCACCAAAGCAGTTCATCCAGTATCTTGAAGAGGATGACCGTCCACAGGTTAAGCTTGATGTTAACTATGAGCATGGTATGGGTGTTTCACTTGGAAGATTAAGAGAAGACAGCGTATTTGATTATAAGTTTGTCGGACTTTCACATAACACATTAAGAGGAGCAGCAGGTGGAGCAGTTCTTTGTGCAGAGCTTCTTAAGGCACAGGGATATATAACAGCAAAGTAATATGACAGCCTGGATATATCAGCAGGTGGTTAGATTAACGTTGACCTCACATTAAATAAAGGAAAGCAGCAGTGCGTACATCAAAAGATGACGGCGTTGCTGCTTTTTGTGTGTTAGAGCATTTTACTTTTTGCATTTTTTGCATTTATATTTGGATTTATATTCTTTGCATTTTACTATGATATAATTTATAATATAAAGATATGACAAATTATGATATATAAAAACATGTATATCATAATGACAGATTGGAGAATGATTGTATGGGAAAATCCGTATATATAGCGGAAAAGCCAAGTGTTGCGCAGGAGTTTGCAAAAGCACTTCATGTAAATTTTAAAAGAAAAGATGGATATCTGGAAGCTGATGAGCATATTGTAACATGGTGTGTAGGTCATCTTATAACCATGAGTTATCCTGAGGCATATGATGAGAATCTAAAAAAGTGGCGGTTTGATACATTGCCATTTATTCCGGGACAGTTTAAATATGAAGTTATACCAGCTGTAAAAAAACAGTTTGATATAGTGAAAAATATACTTAACAGGGATGATGTTGAAACAATATATGTATGTACCGATTCGGGACGTGAGGGAGAATATATATACAGACTTGTAAGGCAGGAGGCTCATGTTACTGGTAAGAACGAAAGAAGAGTATGGATAGATTCACAGACTGAGGAAGAGATACTTAAAGGCATAAAGAATGCAAAGGATATATCAGAGTATGATAATCTGAGTTCAGCTGCGTATCTTAGAGCTAAAGAAGATTATCTTATGGGTATTAATTTTTCAAGAGTTCTTACATTAAAATACGGAAGAAATATAGCTAATTATCTTCATGAGGACAGAGCTGTAGTTTCTGTCGGAAGAGTTATGACGTGTGTTCTTGGAATGGTTGTAAGAAGAGAAAGAGAAATACGAAGCTTTGTTAAAACACCATTTTTTAAGGTTATTGGAGGTGCATCAATCAACGATAAAACATTTGATGCTGAATGGAGAGTGTGTGAGCAGAGCAGATATTATGGAACGCCTTATCTGTATAAAGATAATGGCTTTAAGGAAAGAAAAAAGGCTGAAGAGCTTGTAAGAATATTATCAGATCCGTTGCCAGCCCATGGAATAGTAAAGCAAGTTGAAAGAAAGAAGGAAACAAAAAATCCTCCATTATTATATAATCTTGCTGAAATACAGAATGAATGTAGTAAGCTGTTTAAGATAAGTCCGGATCAGACACTTAACATTATACAGGAATTATATGAAAAAAAGCTTGTTACGTATCCGAGAACAGATGCAAGAGTTTTATCAAGTGCAGTATGTAAAGAAATATATAAAAATATAGGCGGGCTAAGGAGTTATGTGCATGTTAAGGATATAGCTTTAGAGGTTATGGAAAATAAGCTTTATGATGGTATAGAAAAAACAAGATATTGTAACGATAAAGCTATAACAGATCATTATGCTATTATTCCAACCGGACAGGGACTTAACAATCTGGCTGCTTTATCAGTTACTGCACAGCGGACTTATGAGATAATAGTAAGGAGATTCTTAAGTATATTTTATCCGGCAGCGGTGTATCAGAAAGTAAGCATAACCACATCAGTAAAGAATGAAGATATGTATGCAACATTTAAGGTGCTTGTAAACGAAGGTTATCTGAAAGTTACGAATAATTCATTTGCTAAAAATAAAAATATACAACTGGCAGATTCAAAGGATAAGACAGGAAAAGTGGAAGATGTTACTGATAATGCATCAGATAAGACAGATGCAGAACTACTTGAAAGTCTTAAGCTGTTAAAAAAAGGTTCAGAGATAACATTTACAGGGTTTGATATAAAAGAGGGAGAAACTTCTCCACCTAAAAGATATAATTCCGGTTCGATTATTCTTGCAATGGAGAATGCAGGACAGCTCATAGAAGATGAGGAGCTAAGGGCACAGATTAAGGGAAGCGGAATAGGAACAAGTGCAACAAGGGCAGAAATATTAAAAAAGCTTAATGTTAATAAATACATATTTATTAATTCAAAAACACAGATAATTACACCAACACTTCTTGGTGAAATTATATATGATGTAGTTGATAATTCAATCAGGCAGCTGCTAAATCCTGAGCTTACGGCAAGCTGGGAGAAAGGACTTACATATGTAGCAGAGGGAAGTATAACTTCTGATGAATATATGCAGAAGCTGTCAGGTTTTGTGACAAGAAGAACTGTTGCTGTGAAAGGACTTAACAACCAGGCACAGCTTATAACATTATTTAATGATTCAGCCAGAAATTACAAGAGATGATATATGTCATTGTTTATAATGGGCTTTGGTAAAATAAGTTGAGATTAATATTGCCCATAAGGGGCTGAGTCGTGTATAATGCAGGGAAGACATATAATTTAATATATAACTTAATATTAAACAGTCTGATTGTATAATGCAGATGTTGATATATACATACTGGTGATATAATGGGCTTATAAAGAAGAATAATATGGAGGATTGTTATGTGCGGGATTACAGGGTATGTAGGTGACAGGGATTGTGCAGATGTACTTATAGATGCACTTTCAAAGCTGGAATATAGAGGATATGATTCAGCAGGAATTGCTGTTTTTGAACATGGAACTATTAAAGTAGAAAAATGTAAGGGAAGACTTTCTAATCTTGTTGATAAAATGGCGAGGGATGGCAAGCCTGTTGGACACTGTGGAATTGGTCATACAAGATGGGCAACGCATGGAGAACCATCAGACATTAATTCGCATCCTCATGGAAATAAAAGAGTATCAATAGTACACAATGGCATTATTGAGAATTATAAACAGATAAAGGAGTTTCTTATAGGCGAAGGATATAGCTTTGTGAGCGAGACTGACACTGAAACAGTGGCGAAGCTTCTTGATTATTATTATGATGGAAATCCACTTACAACTATATCTAAGGTTATAGGGGAGATTAAGGGTTCATATGCTCTTGGCATACTGTTCAGGGATTTTCCTGACACATTATATGCTGTAAGAAAAGACAGCCCGCTTATAGTAGGTGCAGGAGAAAATGAAAACTTTATAGCATCTGATGTGCCAGCTATTATTCACTATACAAGAAATTATTATCTTCTTGATACGAATGATATAGCAGAAGTAAAGAAGGATTCAATAAGGTTTTTTGATGTTCATGGAAATGAAGTTTTTAAGGAAATCAATACAGCTGACTGGGATGTTGACGCCGCAGAAAAGGGTGGATACGAGCATTTTATGCTTAAAGAGATTCATGAGCAGCCTACAGCTGTTAAAACTACTATTACACCAAGAATACAGAACCATATGCCAGATTTTACAGCAGAAGGTTTTGATAAGGAAAAATTAAAGGATTATAAGAATATATACATAGTAGCCTGTGGAACAGCTATGCATGCTGGAATGGTTGGAAAGTATGTTATAGAGAAGCTTGTAAGGGTTCCAGTTGTTGTTGATATTGCATCAGAATTCAGATATAGGGATCCGCTTATAGGTGAAGGTGATCTTATGATAGTTATATCACAGTCGGGAGAAACTGCTGACACAAAGGCTGCTTTGGAGCTTGCAAAGCAGAGGGGGGCAGATACTATGGCTATTGTTAATGTCAAAGGCTCATCTATAGCAAGAGAGGCTGATATGGTTGTGTATACACACGCTGGTCCTGAAATATCTGTTGCCTCAACAAAGGCATATATGGTACAGATAGCTATAATGTACCTTATAGCATTTGAGATGGCATTTGCAAGAAACAAAATAACGAAAGAAGAATGTGAAAAATATACAGAATATCTTGAAAATATGCCAGCTGTTCTTGAGGAGGCTATTACTCTTAAGGAAAAGTGCCAGTATGCAGCCTCTAAGCTGATGAACGCAGACAGTCTTTTATATATAGGAAGAGGACTTGATTATGCATCAAGTATGGAAGGCTCGCTGAAGCTTAAAGAAATATCATATATTCATTCAGAATCATATGCTGCTGGTGAGTTAAAGCATGGAACTATTTCTCTTATTACAGAGAATATGCCAGTTATTGCTGTGGCTACACAGATGGATCTTGTTGAAAAAACTATAAGTAATATTAAAGAAGCCAGGGCAAGAGGGGCATTTGTTATTCTTGTTGCAGGCTCAGAGGTGGAGATAGAAGAAGGAGTTGCAGATATAATAATAAGCCTTCCAGATACTCAACAAATATTTATGCCTATGACGGCAGCAGTTCCACTTCAGCTTATAGCATATTACACAGCAGTTCTTAAGGGCAACGATGTAGATAAGCCAAGGAATCTTGCAAAGAGTGTTACAGTGGAGTAGACTTAGAACCATTGTACATGGCATCATTATAAATATAAAGAAAAGAGGATTGATATCATGAATGAGTCTATAACTATAAAGGAGCTATATAGTCTTGACAGGACAATAGCAGCATCTGTTTTTGATGGATGCATATATCCATGGGAGGTACTGTCAAAGATAGGAGACTATATAGTAGAGCTTGGCAGAACCCTTCCGGAGGATGAATATATTAAAAAAGATGGAAATGTATGGATTCATAAAGAAGCAGATGTGTTTGAATCCGCATATATTGCAGGTCCGGCAATAATATGTAAAGGCGCACAGATAAGACATTGTGCATTTATAAGAGGAAAAGCTATAGTTGGTGAAGGTGCAGTAGTAGGTAACTCGACAGAACTTAAAAATGTAATATTATTCGATGGAGTACAGGTTCCTCATTATAACTACGTAGGTGATTCAATACTTGGCTATAAGGCACATATGGGAGCAGGCTCAATAACATCTAATGTTAAATCAGATAAGAAGTTAATAACAATAAAAGGACCAGATGGAAACGTGGATACTGGAATTAAGAAGATAGGTGCTTTTCTTGGCGATTATGTCGAGGTTGGATGCGGAAGCGTTCTTAATCCAGGAACAATAGTAGGAAAAGAGAGTAATATATATCCGCTTTCAAGTGTAAGAGGCTTTGTTCCAGCAGGTTCAATCTACAAAAAACAGGGTGATATCATTAAAAAATATTAAAAATGTTAATATAATAACATACAGAAACACCCTTGTAAAATAAATACTTTATGCTATCATAGTATAGTAGATATGCAAAAGTATAGTTATTTTGCAAAAAAGTATTACATGGTTAACCATATAATTAATCAAAGTATCATTTATTATGGTTAATATTAAAGGATAAGGATAGTGAGGTAAAAGTATGAAAACTTTCAAAGGGATTGGTGCTCAGCTTGTATTATCTTTTGTAGTAGCGATATGCGTATCAATAATTCTTGTATCGCTTGGTTCTTTAAATAAGACAAGAACAGCTATTAATGGAAATACTAAAGTGACTAGTGAGCAGACACTTGAGGCAGCTCAGGAAGGGTTTACAACGTATTTAAAGACTCTTTCACAGCCAGTTGATCTTCTTACGCGTAAGAATGAGATAAAGCATCTCGAAGACAGAGGTGATATTGATACTAATGTAACAGCAATCAAGGATTCACTTGTTGCATCAGTAAAGGTAACTAATGGAGCTGAGCTTGCATTTTTTACTACTAAAACAGGTCTTAGAGTAGATGGCTGGACAGAGATTAATCCAGATACAGGTAAGACTAGCAACAAGGGCGGATTAACAAGAGAAGTTAATGATACGAACCAGTCATGGTATAAAGCATGTATAGGTTCAAAGGCAAGGAATTCTATATATTCAGTTTTTTCGGATCCATATAAGGATTCAAAATCTGGAAAGACGATATTTACTGTGTCTCAGGAAATAAAGTATACAGATAACAGTAACTATGGAGCGGTAGGCCTTAATATTGACTTCTCAGAGGTTGAAGATTATGTAAGAAATATAGGTCTTCTTGATACAGGTTATGTTATCCTCGTTAATAAGGAAGGCAAGATTCTTGTTAATAATGACAGGAATACATATGTAGATGATGTTACAAAGCTTGAATGCTGGAATACCATAAAGGGACTTGATGATGACAAGCTTGATACAACATTTTCTTTCGATGAAAAAGTAAATGGTCAAAGCTTTCATATTGTAACGTCTAAGGATGCAGTTACAGGCTGGACTCTTATGGGATTTATAAGTGAGTCAGAGACACAGACAATTGTAGACAGCATCAGAAACAGGACAATGCTTCTTTCAATAATAGGAATCATAATAGGTGTTGCTATTGCTCTTATAACAGCAAGGTCAATCTCTAAAGAGCTTAAGAAGATTAATACTGCTATGGGTAAGATGGCTGATGGTGATCTTACACACAGAATAGAAGTAAAGAGGAAGGACGAATTCGGACAGGTTGAGAAAAACTACAATGATATGGCAGATCAGATAGCTGGTCTTATCAAGGGAGTTGAGGAAAAGTCAGGTGTCCTTATAGATGCATCTAAGAAGATATCACAGGTAAGCGAGTCAACAACTGAGACTGTTAATCAGGTATCTGAGGCTATTCAGAGTGTGTCTATTGGTGCTTCTGGTCAGGCAGAAAGTACACAGAAGGCAACATCTGAAGTAGAACTTCTTGCATCTAAGCTTCATGAAACTAAGGCTTATGTAAGCGATATAAACGATATGTCAGTTGAGACTAAGACACTTAGTGATAAGGGTATTACAATAGTTGATGATCTTATAGATAAGGGCGAGAAGTCTAAGGATAACTCAAGATTCTCAAAGAATGTAGTTAATGAGATGATTGAAAGCATAGAAAAGATTAACTTTATATCAGATGCGATAACAGAGATTACAGAGCAGACTAATCTGCTTTCGCTTAATGCAAGCATCGAGGCAGCAAGAGCTGGTGAGAGCGGAAGAGGTTTTGCAGTAGTAGCAGATGAGATAAGAAAGCTTGCAGAACAGTCACAAGCATCAACCGATGAGATTAAGCAGATTGTAAAGGAAATCTCAGCTAAGTCAGTAGTGGCAGAAAAAACTATGGATGAAAGTGTTGAGATTATTGATGAACAGAATAAGTCTATCAATGCAGCCAAGGAGCTCTTCGGACATATATCAGATGCTGTCAATGCGCTTAAGGAAGGACTTGACAATATAGCTTCGCTTAATGAGCAGATGGATGCAAGCCGTGAGAATGTAGTTAAGAGCATGGAGGATGTAGCTTCTGTATCTACAGAAACAGCAGCAGCTTCAGAAGAAGTATCAGCTTCAGCAGAAGAGGTTAATGCTACTATGCATACACTTAACCAGTTTACAGTTGAACTTGATGATATAGCTTCACATCTTACAGAGGCTATTGATAAGTTTGAACTTTAATGGTTTTAGTTATATAATATCGATGATGTAATTACATTTTTGATAATTTTTGATATTTTTTGCACAATCATAATTGACTTAAGCATTGTGATGTGAGAAAATAACACAAGTGATAAAGGGGTTCATAATTATGTATGAATCCCTTAACTAACGAAAGGAGTAATAAGATGATTTATACACAGGAAGTTGAAAACATGTGTCCAGTAGCACAGGGCGTTCATCATGGCGCTGCTCCAGTTCCTACAGAAGGAAAGTGGGTACAGAATAAGGAAGTTAAGAACATTTCAGGTTTTACACATGGTGTTGGCTGGTGTGCTCCTCAGCAGGGTGCATGTAAGCTTACATTAAACGTTAAGGAAGGTATTATTCAGGAAGCTTTAGTTGAAACAATCGGATGTTCAGGTATGACACATTCAGCAGCTATGGCAGCTGAAATCTTACCAGGCTTAACTGTTATGGAAGCTTTAAATACAGACTTAGTATGTGATGCTATTAATACAGCTATGAGAGAATTATTCTTACAGATTGTATATGGCAGAACACAGAGTGCTTTCTCAGAAGGCGGTTTAGCAGTTGGTGCTGGTCTTGAGGATCTTGGTAAGGGACTTCGTTCACAGGTTGGTACTATGTATGGTACTCTTGCAAAGGGACCACGTTACTTAGAGATGGCAGAGGGATATGTAACAGGTATCGCTCTTGATAAGGATGATCAGATTATTGGTTATAAGTTCGTTAACCTTGGTAAGATGACAGACTTCATTAAGAAGGGTGATGATCCTAACACAGCATATGAGAAGGCAGCTGGACAGTATGGCCGTGTTGCTGATGCAGTTAAGATTATTGATCCTAGAACAGATGAAGAGGTTAAGTAAGGAGGACGAATATAATGGCATTATTTGAATCATATGAGAGAAGAATTGACCAGATCAACGCTGTACTTAACAGCTATGGTATCTCATCTATAGAAGAAGCTGAGAAGATTACTAAAGATGCTGGTTTAGATGTATACAACATGGTAAAGGGCATTCAGCCTATCTGTTTTGAAAACGCTTGCTGGGCTTACATCGTAGGTGCAGCTATCGCAATCAAGAAGGGTGCTAGAAAGGCTTCAGAGGCTGCTGCAGCTATTGGTGAAGGTCTTCAGGCATTCTGTATTCCAGGTTCAGTTGCTGACCAGAGAAAGGTTGGTCTTGGACATGGTAACCTTGGTAAGATGCTTCTTGAAGAAGATACAGAATGTTTCGCTTTCTTAGCAGGTCACGAATCATTCGCTGCTGCTGAGGGTGCTATTGGTATCGCAGAGAAGGCTAACAAGGTTAGACAGAAACCTCTTAGAGTTATTCTTAACGGTCTTGGTAAGGATGCTGCTAAGATTATCTCAAGAATTAACGGATTCACATTCGTTGAGACAGAGATGGATTATGCTACAGGCGAAGTTAAGGAAATCGAAAGAATCGCATATTCTGATGGACTTCGTTCTAAGGTTAACTGCTACGGTGCTAATGACGTAACAGAAGGTGTTGCAATCATGTGGAAGGAGAATGTTGATATCTCTATCACAGGTAACTCAACAAACCCTACAAGATTCCAGCATCCAGTTGCAGGTACATACAAGAAGGAAAGACTTGAAGCTGGAAAGAAGTACTTTTCAGTAGCTTCAGGTGGTGGTACAGGTCGTACACTTCACCCAGATAACATGGCAGCAGGTCCTGCTTCTTATGGTATGACAGATACTATGGGACGTATGCACTCAGATGCCCAGTTCGCAGGTTCATCTTCAGTTCCTGCCCACGTAGAAATGATGGGTCTTATCGGTATGGGTAACAACCCTATGGTTGGTGCTACAGTTGCTGTTGCTGTTTCTGTTCAGCAGGCTGCTGATGAAGGCAAGTTCTAATTAATTTAATAAGTTAAATGCGTTAAACCGCCGTAATCACTGGGATTGCGGCGGTTTTTGTACTATATATGATTAATATATAAATGTTTAAAAAATATACAGAAAAACGTGAAGAATCAGACGTAACTAACACAAAATAGACCATAGGTTATTATATACTACAGGCTGTTTTGATAATAACTCCTAATCATAATCAAATAACAGATTCTAAACTATAATACCACATTTCATAAATGTATATTAATACAATTATTAAATGAGTTTGATATTTTTGCAAAAATAGTTTATAATACTTATCTTTTATCAGATTAAATAATGTGGTAAAATATAATAAAGAAAACAATAAGGGGAAAATTAGAATTATATGCAAAAATATTAATTAAAAAATACAATAAAGGGGTAAAAAACATGAAATTATCAAAAGAAAACCATATCAAATCAGCAGTAGCAATATCAGGCAAGGAAGGTAATATAGCAGGTACGCTGTATAAGATTCCAGGGGAAGGAACAGTCGATTTAAAAAAACAGATGCTTGAAAGAGATAAAGCAGTAAAAAGATTGTATAATATTTTTAATCAGATTCAGCTAGGAACACAGCCAAAAGAATGGAAAGAGAATAGAAATTTATCTGCTGAAGAAAATACCCGTAGAATGCATCAGCAGGCAGTTAAAATACAGAACTATAAAATGAAGAAGGCTTGTTCTAAATATGTAAATTCTATACGTAAAACGATAAATGGTCTGCTCTTCTATGACAGAATAATTAAAACTACACAACAAAATAAAGTCAAGAGTGATAGATTAAAAATGATGCGTAAAAACGAAGATATAATTTCAAAAATGAAGAATGAAAATATATTGCAGCAATTTAAAGTAGAAGGGGAAAATGGCAAATTTGAAAAAGGTAAATTAGAGGACTTTGTAACACTTGCTCTAAGAAGCAGCCTTATAGTATCCAGATATAAAGGAAAAGATTTTAATTCTGTTGCGGCAGTAGTTGTTTTCCTTGACAACATTGGTAATAATAATATATCACATGAGGATGAACGAACGATTAATATACTTCTTAATCTAATCAGGGAGGACTTTACTAAATTAAATCCAAATAAAGATAATACTCAAGGAGCAAGACTTATTCGCTCGGTTACAAATCAGAATATGTTAGTTCAGCCACAGAACGATAGATTTTCTTTTCCGAGTGTGTCTGATAGTGGGAAAAGTAAGGTGAGCAACAAAAATGTTGAGAAAAGTGGCCTTGATAATTTTCTGTTGGATTATGCTAACCTAAATAAAGAGGAAAGAGAGGAAAAGCTTAGAAAACTTCGACGAATTATTGATGTATATTTTAGTGCACCGATTACATATCAAAAAGATATGGATGTGACATTATCAGAAGAAGTAGTTAAGTATAAGTTTGATGTATGGATAAAACATAATCAGGGGAAAAAAGATAACAATATGTTTGTAGATGTACCTGATGTGCTTGTTAAAGCAGAGACAGATGGTGAAAAGATTGATGCAGTTATAGAAAAACAGGCACGTAAGGAATTGACAGATAGAGTAAGAGAACAGAATATGATCTGTTATCGATATACACAGGCTATAGTAAAAAAGTATAATGCTAACGAAGCTTTGTTTTTTGAAAATGATGATATAAATCAATATTGGATACATCACATTGAAAATGCGGTAGAACGTATTCTTAAGAGTTGCAAAATAGGTACACTTTTCAAACTACGCAAGGGGTATCTGACAGAAAAAGTATGGAAGGATGCTATAAATCTTATCAGCATAAAATACATTGCAATCGGTAAAGTTGTATATAATTTTGCTTTGGATGATATCTGGAATGATAATAAGGTTAAGAAGCTTGGAGATATTAGTGAAAAAATCAGGAGTGGTATAACATCTTTCGATTATGAGATGATAAAAGCACAAGAAACTTTACAAAGAGAACTGGCAGTAAATGTTGCATTTTCTGCTAATAATCTGGCTAGAGCAGTGTGCGATATGAGTAATCTTAGTGATAAAACTTCAGATTTTTTATTATGGAAACCTGATGATATTAATGATAAAATGAAAAAATCTACTGGTAATGATGATGATAACGAAAAGAATAAGAAAGCTGTTTGTGCTGTATTGCAGTTCTTTGGTGGAAAATCATTATGGAAAGATGTTGATTTTGAAAAGGCATATAAGAATGCTGGTAAGCATGGCTATGGAGTCTATTATATTAATGATTTACGTAAAGCTATTTTTGCAGCTAGAAATGTAAGCTTTCATTTTAAGACTGCATTAGTGAATAATGAAAAATGGAATGTTGAGTTTTTAGGAAAGATGTTTGAAAAAGAAACTGAGTTTTGCCTGGATATAGAAAAGGATAGATTCTATTCGAATAATCTTCCTATGTTTTATAAAAGCTGTAATTTAGAAAAAATGTTGAATCATCTTTACAGTAGGAAGGTATCAAGAGCAGCACAGGTTCCTTCGTACAATACTGTTTTTGTAAGAAAGACTTTTCCTGAATATGTAAATAATGTTCTTAAATATAAGAAACCTGGAACTGATGCAGAAATCTTAGATAAATGGTATAGTGCGTGTTATTATCTGCTAAAAGAAATATATTATAATTCTTTCCTGCAGTCAAAAGATGCATTTAAATATTTAGAGAAGGCTGTTTATAATCTAAATAGTAAAAATATAAATCACGATAATTCAGGTAAGAAGATTAGCGGGGATGAGCTGAAGCGCAAGAAAGCATCTGAAAGTTTTCAGAAACGTTTTGCTGAAATTAAAAAAGTATCAGCTTCTTCAATTTCATATGTCTGCCAGGTGTTTATGACAGATTATAATCAACAGAATAATCAGATTAAAAAGGTAAGAAGTTCAAATGATTCACTGTTTGACAAGCCTATTTATCAGCATTTTAAGATGCTGCTTAAAGAAACTATAAAAAGTGCATTTGCAGCATATTTGAAAGATAATAATAACAAAGAATTGTTTGGCTTCATCGGAGAACCTTTAAAGATTAAAAAGAATGACGATACAAAAGCTGTTGAAAAAGAAGATTTTTTACCGGGTTGGAAATCTGAAAAATATTCTTTATTAATAGAAAGAGTAAAGAAAAGTCCTGAGCTTCAAATGTGGTATATTGTTGGTAAATTCCTGAATGCCAGATCATTAAATCTCATGGCAGGATCAATGAGGTCTTATATACAATATGCAAGTGATATTAACAGAAGAGCTAATGTGATGGGAAACAAGTTGCACGTAGAAGTATTGGATAAGGATAAGGTTAAAGAATGGATTCAGGTTATAGAAGTGTGCCTTTTATTATCTTCGAGGATATCAAATCAGTTTGATGATTATTTTATTGATGAGGATGACTATGCTGGATATTTAAAGTCATATGTAGATTTCCCAGATAAAAACATGCCATCAGCGTATAGTGCATTAGTAGATTTCAGTGCTCAGGGAAAGATAGACCTGTATGTAGATTCCAAGAATCCGAAAATAAATAGGAACATTGTCCAGTCAAAGCTTTTTGCAGCTGATCACATACTTGGAAATGGTCAAATCGTTCAACTTGTTTCTAAAGATGATATAGTAGAGTTTTACAATCTGAAAGCAAAGATTGCTGATAGCAAGATAAAAGGAGAAAACATATCAGAAAAAGAACAGCGTAATATACTCAGATATCAGAAGTTGAAAAATAAAGTAGAACTTCGAGATATTGTAGAATATGGAGAAATAATCAATGAACTAATAGGACAGTTGATAAATTGGTCTTTTATGAGAGAAAGAGATTTACTTTACTTCCAGTTAGGCTTTCATTATAACTGTCTAAGAAACAATTCGGAAAAGCCAGAAGAATACAAAAAGATAGAAGCAGATGATATATCAATAAATGATGCAGTTTTATATCAGATAATTGGCATGTATGTAAATGGTATTCCAGTTTATACATCAGATAATAATAAATTAAAAGGGGAATGTGCTAATGGTGGAGCTGGTGGAAAGATAATTGCATTTTGCAAATATTCAGAATATCTGGGCTTTAAGAAAGCTACACTTTATGAAGCAGGACTTGAGGTATTTGAAGTTGTAGCAGAACACGATGACATTATAAAATTAAGAAATGGGATAGAGCATTTTAAGTATTATCTTGGAAATTATCGAAGTATAATGTCACTATATAGTGAAGTGTTTGATAGGTTCTTTACATATGATCTTAAATATCAGAAGAATGTTCTTAATCTTTTGCAGAATATATTGCTTAGACATAATGTCGTTATTGTACCGGACTTCGAATCAGGAACTAAAAAGGTAGGTGATAATACTAAGCAAGCAGCTAAAATATCTATTAAGAATATTCAATCAGATAAATTTACATACAAGATTAATGGAGGTACAGCTTCGATAGATGCAAAAGATGATAGATATCTAGAGACGATAAAGAAGATATTGTACTATCCAGAATATGACAAAGATTCTAGTGGGGTGTGTTGATGTTTGTTGTTGTTACTTATGATGTTTCTAAAAAAAGAGTCGCTAAAGTAATGAAGATATGCAGAAAATACCTGAGCCATATCCAGAATTCCGTATTTGAAGGTATGCTTACTGATGGAAAGCTGAGTTCTTTAAAAAGAGAACTCAGCTCCAATATCATATGTTCAGAAGATAGTGTCTTTATATATGAAATACAAAATCTTAAATACACACGCAAAGAATCAATAGGTGTTAATCGTATAAATGATAATATTTTATGAATAAGGAAATTAAATAAATGCATTTTGTTGATGAGGATTTTGAAATCTCTATAAAGACGCTTCATGAAAAAAACAATAGCTGTGGCATAGATAATATTTTTATTAATCAGTTTGATGATTATTGGGAGCTTAATAAAGATAATATTATATCACAGGTCAATTCTAATAAATATAAACCGGCAGCAGTATTGCTTGAGGAAATTGTTGTAAAGTCTGGTAAAAAGCGACTTATATCTAGATATACCAGTATAGACAGAGTAATACTTGATATGCTAAAAAGAAAAATTGTACCATTGCTTGATAAAACATTTTCTACATATTCATATGCATACAGAGAAAATAAAGGTGTTTATGAAGCAGTTAAACATGCAGCCTCTTTAATTGAGAACGGAAAAAGGTTTGTTGCAGAAATAGATATTAAAGATTTTTTTGAGAATATCAATCTTCAAAGACTTGAACATTTTTTTGTATCAAAAATAGCAGATAAGGAACTATTGCAGCTCATTCATAAATATCTCTATATATTCGTTGTAAATGATGGCAAAAAAACACGAAAAAATATTGGGATAATTCAAGGCAGTCCATTAAGTCCGTTATTTAGTAATGTTTATATGGCGGATTTTGATAAATATATGGAAGGTGAGTATTCTTTTTGTAGATTCTCTGATAATATCAATATATATTGTGAATCAGAGGAAAAGGCATATGATGCTTTTAATGATGCAACACAGTGGCTTCAGTGTAAATTAGGTTTAATGTATAATGCTGAAAAAAGTGGTGTGTATCCGTCTTTAGACAGAAGATATCTTGGGTATGATTTTAAGATCAATAAGGGAACCTCTGCAATAACTGTTTGTAAACACAATTATGATAAACCTGATTATTATGGAGACTGGCATACTTCTGCTATTCAGAAGATTGATAGAAATTATCATATCATTAATGATGGGGTTCTTAATAAGAAAGATTTTACAATTTTGTTTGAAAATGCTGAGCATAAAATGTATATTCCGATAGAGGCGTGTACTTCTATTAATATATATTCAAATGTGATATTAGGCAGTTCTTTTCTGAAGTTTATAAATTCTAGAGGACTTAATGTCAATATATTTGATAAATATGGAAATTTCATCGGAAGCTTTCATTCAGAACGGCATTATAAAAGGTCAGTCACTCTGTTAAAGCAGGCATCAATATATAATGATATTAAAACCAGACAGATGATTAGCATTAAAATTGAAACGGCTTCTCTTCATAATCAGAGGGAAAATCTTAGATATTTTAACAAACATAATCCAAGTGAAACACTTAAAAACGCAATAGAATATATGTCCAGTTGTCTTACGGATATGAAACAAAGCCAAAATATTAACCAGTTACTTACTATAGAAGCTAGGGCAAAGCAGAGGTATTTGCAGACGTTTGATGAGATGATTTCAGATGAAAGATTCAAGTTTGAGAAGAGAACTAGATGCCCACCTTTAAATGAGGTAAATGCTATGATTAGTTTTGGAAATACGTTCATATATAGAAGAATTGCTAATTATATATATAGAACAGCTTTAGATATCAGAATCGGATTTGTTCATTCTACAAATTCTCGAAGTGAAACACTTAATCTGGATATTGCTGAGATATTTAAACCTATTATAGTAGATAGAGCTATATTTACTATGATTCATAACTTGCAAATAAATAATAGGGAACATTTTGAAAAAGAAGATAATGGTGGTGTATATCTTAATATTGAAGGAAAGAAATTGTTTATCAGAGAACTTGAACACAAATTATCTTCTAAGATATCTGTTAATGGTCAGAAAATAAGTTATGACAATTTGATGAAAGAAGAGGTTCATAAGATTGTAAAAGTTGTACAGGATAATGAAAAGTATAAGCCATTTAAATATACTTAAAAAGTGGGTTAACGTGGTAGATGTATGATATAAATTATAGAGTCCACTGTTTACAAGGCTTGGATGAATATTTTGATAATCGGTTGACCCACTTTTTGGATTAAAATATTGTTTTTTGTATGGGAAAATGATAAAATAAAAAAAGAAGTATTTTAAATACTCTTGTGAAAGCAGCCCGATATAGAGGGCAATAACGATTATTCTACAGTAATGACGTTGCCTCTGTCCATTGTACGTGAAAGCAGCCCGATATAGAGGGCAATAACTAATAAATGAAGATATTTTAAAGTGCAAGTTTTCTCAATAGTGAAAGCAGCCCGATATAGAGGGCAATAACGATAGAGTGACAATCCAGTAAATGACCATTGCGGTCATATATAGTAGTGAAAGCAGCCCGATATAGAGGGCAATAACGGAATACCCGTATTCATCGTTCCAATTGCTCATACATTTTCCTCCTAGTGAAAGCAGCCCGATATAGAGGGCAATAACTTTGTGTAGAAGCCCCAACCATATTCATTGAGCGTTAGTGAAAGTAGTTGAATATAGGGTAGAGGTTTTAATTTGTGCATGTCTTATATGACTGATACGAGAAAGTTAAATATCATAGGTGAAAACAGCCAGAATATGGTTGAGAAATATTATTAGAATTAAATGATTTTTTTGATTTGTTATGTTATATAACTGCCACGTGAAGCAGATAATACATTGAAAGAATTAAGCTGTTATCGAACTAGGTAACAGCTTTTTGTTGTATCTAAAACAACTATTAGCATATTAATATGAAGAAGATGCAGTGTGATGATTCTGTTGAAACAATCAGAATAGGGTGATATAATTTTTATAGATTATTATAATTAACTAAATTAGATGGTGTATAAATGGTACAAGAAGGAAAAAGTAATGATTACTATATCTCTGGATGAATATGGACAGTTTGAAAAGAGTGATAAAAAGCCATTGTATATAGGGGGATTTATATACGATGACCTGGAAGAAAGTGATGAAGTTAATATAGAAGAACATCTTGAAAGAGAGCGTATAGAAGCTTACTATAAGAGAGTTGTAAAAGATGCAGGAGAGAAATTTAATTATCCAAAGGATTTACACTCGAATAATAATGCCAAGAGAAATCACATTGTTGTGAGTAAGATAAAGAATAAAATATCAGAGACCTTACCAGAATTTATAAGCAATGGAACATATAAAGGTAGTCCTCTTTATAACGATAAAGGAAATAAAATCATAGAACGAAAAGGAAAGTATCATTTGTTTATAATGTTAAAAAGCGATGATGGAAAAAAACGTTTATTGTCGGATAATGCAAATATGCTGGCAAATGATGATTGGGCTGCAAATAGATATTTTCATATGGCAGGCTCTGTAGTTAACAGAATAATATTGCATAATCCACTTTATAAACAAGGACACATACCGGCTGTTAATATAGATATTGCAACAAGGTCAACAGGCAATTTAAATGGATTGGATAATAATCTTGTAGAACAATTTAGAGAGCAGGCATATAGAGTTAATAGTAATTCGACTAATGGCTATAGGTATTATAGTATTATGAATGCTGATATTTATAGGACGTTGCTTGCACAGGAAATGATTAATAGTGGTAATGTATCGGTTAAAATAGAAAAATTATATGTACGTTCTATTAAGTATAAAGCTAATGAAAAGAATATGGAGTTTTTATATCTGGCAGATAGCATATGTTCGGTGTTGGGATATAATCTTAAAGGTGAAAGTGCTGATGACTGGCTCGAACAGATAATTGAAAGAATGAATCACTTAAACCCATATAATGAAAATCTTATATTTGGATATGATGAGATAGATAATTATTTTGATAAAGCATGGAAGTTGTATGAACAAAGAGCTTTGTATGAGGCTCTTTCTATTATTTATGATGCAAGGGTAAAGAAAGGCAAATTTGCAGAATTTTATAGTGAACGTTGGTTTACATATTTGGAAGAAAGAATCAGGGAATGTGTTACTCCAGAAGCATTTTCACGTAGTGTAAATAACCTGTCTTCAATGCTTACAGTTAATAATCTGGATCAGGAAAAACTACTTTATTTACTGAAACAGTTCGAATTGATGGCAGATGCAGTTTCTGGTAAATATAAAAGTAAAGATATGATTTCATCAACATTATATAAATTGTATGATGCCGGTGTATCGGCGTTCTGTCATATTGGAGATTCGATAAAAGCTCTCGAGTGTTATGATAAATGCAAGCAGTATGCGTTTTATATAGGTGTAGATGCATATATGAAAACAAATAATAAACTGATTGTTTGCTTTGAAGACTCTTTTGAATGGTATAAAGCGCTTGATTTAGCTTTGGAAAATGAAAAGAATCAAAAATTAGTATCCGAAATGAAACAAAGGATTTTAAAGAGTGCTAAGTCATCTGGATTTCTTGATGAGGCAAAGTCAATTAGCCAGTTGGCGAGAATATATGCGGAACTAAGGGATAAGAAGGCTGAAAAATTTTTTAGAAAAGCACTTGATATGCTTGAGAAAGGTTCAGCTAATTATAAAATAACACAGTCTTATTTGCTTCATTTTTATGCAGATATGGGGAAGAAGGAATTATTTGAAAAAGAGGCTGATGATTATTTTGATGGAAGAGATACATATAATAAACGGTTAAGATATATCGTTAATATTGAAGAAAAGGCTGATTCAGTTTTTTCGAAAGAATATGCTCTTTATGTATTAATCAGAGGATTATTATATTTCCATAAGGATGATATAACTGATTCTTTTTGGCAAAAGCTGTGCAAGCTGGACGAAACACTAACAAGTAAAACTAATAGAACACCTGGTGGACATCCGTGGGAAATAATATATAAGTATCTGGAGATGCTTGCGATATATAGAAAAGATAATCAGGCAAGGGAAAAGTTTGCAAGGCTAAAAGAAGGAAGTGTTACTAAAAAAGGAGATACAATAGAGGCGCTTAATCTATTTGGTGATGCTGAGGTTGCTGATTGTGAGATGGATGTTAGCAGAAGAGATTTAATCACACTAGAACTTTTATCAATGATGAAAGAAAGATTTGTACATTTTAAAGATATTGAATTTCCAGAATGTGGTGCTGATAGATATAGGAAGCTTCAGAATTATTTTACGTTTATGTATCGTTAGGAGTTAAAATGAGTAAGTTGTACAATGCAGATGCAGCTTGTCTGCGATATGTAGTTCCTTTTAAGTTTTCAATTGAATTTAATAAGGCAGTAGAGAAAGTTGAAAAACAGGAATATGTAAAGCCTGGTAAGACGGCAAAAAAGCTGTGGGAAAGAAAAATATCAACATCGAAGGAAAATGAAAGCGATTTATATAGTTATGTTAAAAATGAGTTCCTTTTTGATGATGATAATAATAATCTGCCTGAAACTAAGTCGGGTTTTGAATGGCTATATCTTGGAAGTACAGAATCATCAAATTCTGATAGAAATAAAAGAAAAAAGTTATCTTATTTTTATGGTGGAATTGATAAGAACAAGAAAAATAAAGGTGAGCAGTGGGACCTTCCTGATGATCCGTGGAATATAGATGTAATAAATGTTGGATTAATTCTGTTTAGAAATGGATTGGGATTTATATGGTATGAGTTACAGGTTAATGGTATAAAAAATTCTGATCAGTTGGTTGATTTTCAGAATAATATTAAAGAACTCAATAGGTCTGGACCTTCACGCATATGGGAAAAAATATATGTTGAGCCTGAATGTGGAATAGAATTAGGAAATAAAGAGTATTTAGTACCGTTTCATTTTGGAAACTGGATTAATGGACTTCTGGCTTTTTTTGATGATAAAGGTGTCGAAGGCATTAAATACTTTGCAGAGAGAAAAAATTCATATTCGAGTTTTGTGAAGATAAATATGAAAAAACTTGTCAACTTAAAAAACAGTATTATAAATGCTCAACAGACTGATGAAAGCAATAAAGAAACTAAAAATTTATGCAAAATTATTAATATGACAGCTCCTGATAAAGCTATTCTTTTTTCGTATGTAATGCTTGAAAAGTGTAAGGAACAGGATGAGGATTTATTGGATGACAGGTATACACTTACTTATTGGATTGCTAATGGCTATAAATCTTCGTATCATTTTAGTGATGAATTAAAAAAGAAAATAAAACGTCCATTTGATAATGTAATGTGGTATGCTACGCAGGAAGGGGTTGCATATTTAGCATGGCCAGAGCAGGATAATGAAAGTGTGTTTAAATCAGGGATTGCGAGTAAGATAAGAACAGATTATTTTGTGCTTTTTATAAAAAATCTGTATCAATCATATACGTTATTGATATATGCAGAGAGAATTCAAAATGAAATATCAGCTGTAAATGGTGAAAGTCTTGAAAAACAGCTTGACCAGAAAATAACAGAGCTCTTTGGGGAAATTAATCTGTTCCTGACAAAAAGCATGGCTACAAGTGTAAGCCATATACATCATCAAAATGAATTCTATGATTATGTAAAGAAACAACTACGTATCAGGGAAGATGTTGAAAGTGTAACTTCTGGATTAAAAGCACTTGATGTTTTGCAGAGAGAACAAAGAAAAAGAGATGACGATAAACGTAATCAGGAATTATTGAAAGTGGAAAAAGAAAGAGAACGCAAGGCTCAAAGAGAAAAAGGCATTATTGAGGCACGTGAGAAAAAGAGAGATGAAAAGCTTCAAGCTATCATGGGTCTGTTCACGTTACTTGGCATTTTCTCTGCATTTACAGATTTTTCAGCTTTTGTAGATAGTTATTTTAGAAATGGTGGACTTTTTAAAGATATTGGTATTGTTAAAGAAATAATTGTTTCTATATTTTTACTTACTATAGTGGTTGTTAGTGTAATGGCAATTGTATTCACTGTGATGGCAATAATTAATGTATTTAAAAAAGATGTCAATAATATTAGTGAAAAAAATAAAAAAAATAATTAAAATATTCTATATTAATACCGATATGTATATATAGGAATATAATAAAATGCAACTGGTAAACATAGCCTTACATCCCCTTGAAGACAGAGGTGTCTGATGCAAAGCAGAGGATGATGTTGTAATTGGAAAGTAGTATGCTGTACATTTTACATGAGGAGGCAAACATATGGATTATCCGGTATTAGATCTTAAAGCTACAGGAAACAGAATTAACAAGCTTCGTAAAGAAAATCATCTTAAGGTGACAGAGGTTGCTGAGTATATGGGGTTCGAGTCAACCCAGGCTGTTTATAAGTGGCAGCGGGGTGAGTGTCTTCCGACGGTTGACAATCTATATGCGTTAAGCAGGTTATTACATACCTCGGTTGATAATATATTGATAGGCGAAAGAGAGAGGGATGATGATCCCTCTTTTTCTTTATATATATGTAGCGGGCACATATTTAATTGTATATTTATAAAAAATATAATGGTGAGAAGATGATGGTATGGGAGATAAAATAGTATATATATTTCTTGATATAGATGGAGTGTTAAACAAAAAAACTGATTGGAAAAATAAGTTTACATTTAATAATTTGTGTCTGAATAATTTTGACAGGTTAATAAATTGGCTTTATGATAGAAAAAAGTATAATTGCAAAATAATCTTAACGTCTACCTGGCGTACAGGTTTTAAAGAGAATAATAAAACTATATTTTCATCATTGATACAACTTCTTAAAAAGTATAACCTGCAAATAAATGGTATTACTCCAATAACAGCAGACAAATCAAGACAGCAGGAAATCAGTTATTACATAAGAAGAAATAATGTTTTGAATTATATAATAATAGATGATGATAAGTCTTTGTTTGAAGACTTTTCGGATAAAAGGCTGTATTTCATAAACTGTGACATAGGGCTTACTGAAAAAGATGTAAAAGTTATACAGAGAATTGTTAAGTGATATTAGTGTATAGATTTATAGAATATTAAATCAGAGGTGGGGAATAAATATGAAAGTATTGTATATTGAAGATGATATATTTAAACAGCACGACATATGTAAAGCATTATCTACGTGCGGAGTTAATGATGTTGATTGGTGTGATAATCTTTCAGAAGGATGGCAAAAGGTAATGAGTTCAATGGAAGGCGAAAAACAGTATGACCTGATAATTACAGATATGTATTATCCAGTTGAACCGGGTGGTGTTGAAGTAAGAGCAGGAGATGTTCTCATAGACCGTGTTATAAATAATAAAATTACAATACCTGTTATTCTTTGCTCAAGTGCGAATCTGAATTATTCCAATATATATGGCTGTGTGTATTACAACGAGATGAGGAATTGGGAAGCGGATTTACAGATGTTAGTAAGGAAATTAGAAAATTAATAAAGAATATTTTTGCATAAGCTCATGTTCAACTGCTATGACAGTTGGTATGGGCTTTTTTATTGGGGATTAAGGATGTAGTGTGTGTAATTTTGTGAACTACCAGTATATAACCGTTGTGTAATAATCAGGTGTATACTTATGTCTGTAAAAAGATAGTTATCTTTAAGAGGAGGAATTGTTATGAGCAAATTATGGATTCCATCAGTTGAAGTTGAGTCAGCACATGGTACAAGGGAGGTATCACTTTGGACAAAGCATCTTATGGATAGAAAAATTTTTTTGACAGGAAAGATTGATGTAGAGCAGGCAGATGAATTTATTTTACAGTTGATGTATCTGGAACAGATATCGCTGGAACCTGTGACTGTGTATATAAACAGTCCGGGAGGTGAGGTCGATTCTGGACTTATGATTTATGATGCAATTATTGGCAGCGATGTTACTATAAATACAGTCTGTATGGGACTTGCAGCAAGTATGGCTGCTATAATTCTGGCTGGGGCAAAGAAAGGACATCGTTATATATTAAAGCACAGCAAAGTGATGATTCATGAACCACTGATTTCAAATGGGGTAGGAGGTTCTGCTACTTCAATAAAAAAAATATCGGAGTCAATACTTGAAACTCGTGAGATTTTAAATGGCATATTGGCAAAGCACTGTTGCAAAACTATTGAAGAAATCAATGAAGCAACACAGTATGATAATTTTATGAATGCCAGCGAAGCTATTGATTTTGGTATATGTGATAAGATAACAAGTTCAATTAGAGTTGCATAAGGGAGGTAATTATGAAAGCTAATACACTTATTCTTGGACAGGACATGTATTATAGTCGGAATTCTTATACCACAAAGCTTAATAACAATGTCCTTGTTGTTGGAACATCAGGTGCTGGAAAGACAAGGAGTATTGTTACACCTAATTTATTACAAGGGGTGGATAGTTACATTGTTTCGGATCCTAAGGGCAATCTATATAAGAAATATAAAGGTTTTCTTGAAGCTATGGGATATGAGGTGAAAAAACTTGATTTTACTAATCCAACGAATTCATCTCATTATAATTTTTTTCGTTATATTAAGAATTCTCAGGATATTGTAAAAGTAGCACACATGTTGATTTACCAGAATACAAAAGCTGTTGGACGTATTGATCCGTTCTGGGATCAGGCAAGCCAGCTTCTTGTTCAGGCAGTTATGGCATATCAGCTTGAAGCATGTCCGTTGGAAAAGCAGAATCTGCACGAATTATTACATTTAATAAGTCTGTGTTATTCACAAGGTGATCTGTCGGGTGAAATAACAATATTAGATCGTATGATGGAAGCATGGGAGAAGAAAAAACCTGATAGTCATGCTGTTAATTTATATACAAAGTTTCGTGTAGCAGCGGACAGAACATTAAGGTCAATTCTTATTTCAGTTAATGCAAGACTGGGTTTGTTTGATGTGCCTGAGCTTAATCAGATGACAGCTTGTGATGATATAGATATTGCTTCAATCGGTCAGAATAAGACAGCTCTTTTTGTGATAGTTAGTGATACGGACAGATCTCTTGATGGTCTTGTGAATGTTTTCTTTACACAGGCTATGAATGAACTTTGCACATATGCTGATAAAGAGTGTGAATATAATACACTTCCGGTACCAGTTCAATTTATTCTTGATGATTTTGCAACGAATTGTAAGATAGAAGATTTTCCGAGGATGATAGCTTCTATAAGATCAAGAGGAATTTCAACTATGCTTATGATACAGGCAGAATCACAGTTAACAGAGTGTTATGGTAATGATGGAAGAACTATTGTAGGAAATTGCGACAATTATGTGTATATGGGTGGAAATGACATTGAAACGGCCAAATTAGTTGCGGAGAGGTGTGATATGCCACTTAAAAAGATCCTTAATATGCCGGTTGGTACATGTTGGATATTTAGAAGAGGCCAGGAACCAGTAAATGCACGTAACCTTGATCTTGATGGATATTTTATGGATATGTATGATACCGGACTGTATGATTTTGAATTGTTTGAGAATCTGTAAAGTATATTCTAAATGAAGGTTATTTTGCTTCATTAATTATAAAAATGAAAATAAAAAATGATAAATTTTATTGATATGCACATTATCTTGTACTATAATCCCATCTTTGACACTTTTCAGGGTAAAAATCGCCGCAAATGCAGACAGTTACTGCGTTTACGGTGTCAAATTTCCGATTTGAAGACTAATAAAAACAAAAGAAAAAAACATAAATCCGCAAAAACGAATAATAAAAATTTTTGTTGCTATGATTATTATCGTGTACTATAATACATACTTAGTGATTGGTAAATAATAGATTTTCTTTCCTACATGTCATGGAAAGAATAAAAAACAAAGTAAAGCATACTTTTGGTAATCGTTATATCAATATATAAGGGAATACATAGAGGGAATTGTATTAAATATAGATTGATTTGGGAATGGATGATTATGGAGTGTGGAACAAAAAAACATACTGGTAACAGGTGGCGTATATTACCATTAGTAGTGTTAATATGTGGTATAATAATATTACATGCCATTGTTGCGGAAATTAACAGAATGGAATATGAGAAGACAAGAACTAAAGCAAGTCTGAATGCTGTTACATATGCTGACCGCATGATACACAATCTTAATTTAGGAGCGGGAATAGCATCTTCTATTGAACAGCTCCTTATAAGTGAGAATGGCGTGGTCAATAAGTTCAGTACAATCGCTAGTGGTATGATGTCAGATTATGTACAAAGTATTCAGTTAGCACCAGATGGTGTTGTTAATGAAATATATCCAGAAGAGGGAAACGAAGCTGGTAAGATAGACCTTGTTAATGATGAAAAAAGAGGAGCGATTGTCAGGTATGGAATAGAAAACGATATTGTTGTTATGCATGGGCCTTTCACTCTTAATCAGGGAGGTGTTGGGATTGCTATACGTAAACCGGTTTATCTTTATAATGAAGATGGAGAACGCTATTTCTGGGGGTTGGCGATAGTTATAATCAAGGCTCCGGAGATTTTTAATGATTCGGTGAATGCACTGGAGAGTTTTGGCTATGATTATATTCTATCTAAAACAGAGTCGCCTTTATCGTCAGATTATAAAGTGATAGCTGGTTCAAAACAGGAATTAGATAATCCGGTTTCATACAAATTTGGGCTTGGTGGCTGCAAGTGGCAGCTTGATGTTTCACCAGTGAATGGATGGAAAAACGATAAAAATAGCAGTCCTGTTATAATTGGAAGTGTTATCATAATAGTATTGCTGGAGGTTCTGGTATTTGTATTCATGAATATGGAAAAACAAAGAAAAAAGTTCAGGCAGATGTCTTTGACAGACGGACTTACGGGACTATTTAACAGAATCGGATTTAATGAGCAGGTTGAGAAGTATTTAAATAATAATGAATCAAAGAAGTGCATCGCAATGTTACTTGATGTGGATAATTTTAAGTTTATTAATGATGTACATGGCCATGAGGTAGGAGATCAGGTGCTTATTCAACTGGCAACCTCCATGAAAAAAGAGTTTCCAGAAAATGCTGTCATTGGAAGAAATGGTGGCGATGAGTTCTGTGTGCTTATAAAGGATTGTAATGAGGATGAGGCAAAGAATCTGATAGAAAGATTTACAATGAAAAAGCGTACATTCCTGCATAAAGGGAAAGAATATAAGTATAGCATCTCGTTAGGTTATGTGGAGTATCCTACATATGCACACAAGGGTTCTGAATTGTTAAGGTATGCAGATATAGCATTATATGAAGTTAAGCTGCGTGGAAAGCATGGATGCCTTCCATATAGGGCAAGTTATCGTGTATCAGATTCTAAGCGTTCACAGCTTGGTTTTAAGCTTAATGATATTTCAAACAATCTTCCGGGGGCATTTTTCATATATAAGGCTGATAAAAGTGATGAACAGATTTTATATGCTAACAATGAAATGCTAAGACTTGTAGGATGTGATGATTTAGATGATTTCTTTGATTTTTCAGGAAAGCATTTTAATGGTCTTGTTCATCCTGATGATTTTAAGGGTGTTGAAAAGCGTATATGGGAACAGATATCGATTAATGACAATAAAGTAAATGATTATGTCAGATACAGGATGGCGACTAAAAGTGGTGGATATAAGAATGTCCTTGATTATGGCAGATTAGTACATAGCGAGAATTATGGTTTGGTATTCTACGTATTGATTGTTGATTTCGATTTTATCAATACATCAGCTAACTTTGAAGTCTAGTTTATTTAATGTTGACAGTCTTATTAAACATGCATAATATTGAATGAAATTAAGTGAAATTGAAAAAATTGAATAAAATTAAAGAAAATTAAAGAAAAAATTAAAAATAAAGCCGATTTAAAGTATCATAGAATATAGATTTTAAGGATAATAGAATAATGCCTTCAGAGAGGATTATATATGAAGAATGTTGAAATGGTTAACAGAATTATGTATTTCTTTTTTCTATTTGGCTTTTTGTTTTATCTTTTTTCGGGTTTTATATTTAGCAAAGTAGATATTAAGACACCAGCGGATGACAAGATAAAGATGGTGATAGAACCAGATAAAAAAGAATACATAGGAGACGGAACAGTCGAATATAGTCTGAAGTTAAGTACTGCATCAAGTGATAACATGGCTATATATTTTATCAGCAGGCACCAGGAGATAGAAGTATATGCTAACGATAATCTTATATATTATGTAAAAGCACATAAGTCGGTATATGGTACAACAACAGGAACTAATTATTCGATTGTTAACATACCATCATATACAACCGATGTGAAAGTAAAACTTACTAATGTGTATGAAGGTGTTAAACAAAAAGAAACAACATTTGAATATGGTGATGAAGCACGTATATTAAAAGAATTAATTTCTGAGGCTTTTTTACCAGCGGTGTTAAGTGCACTAATTATACTTGTTGGTATAGCTATGATTATGTTGTGGATTATATGTAATAAGAGGATTTCACAGACACAGGCACTGCTTTATTTTGGTATATTTGCGATGCTGATAGGTGCATGGTCTCTCAATGAAACAAGTATTGCCATGCTTTTTATAGCAGACAGAAAGCTGGCTTCACTTATGGGTTATGTGCTGCTTATGATGCTTCCAATACCTTTTGTGCAGGCTGAAAAGAATTTCTTTCATATACATACAACAACAGTGAGCAATGCATTATGTACTATATTTTCATTAATGGATATAGTGCTTATTATACTACATATTACAGGAATAGCAGAGCTTAAAAGAACAGTTTTGTTTATACATATAATGCTTATTATCGCTTTGTTATATTTTTGTGGGGTTGTTGTTGACAGGATTATAAAAAATGGCTTTGACAGAAAAGTAAAGTCGAATATTATAGCTGTAGTTGCATTGAGTAGTTCTATGCTTGTGGATTTATATGCGTACTATAGGCATGTGCAGGAAATAGATGTGATAGGTAAGTTTGGTATACTTATATTTATAGTTCTTCTTGGATATGAAATTGTATCTGAGGTACTTGAAATGATAAGGGATGGACAGAAAGCAGCGTTTTATAAAGAAATGGCTGAAAAAGATGCCATGACAGGTCTTTATAACAGGTCAGCGTTTGAACAATGGGAGCAGAATACGAAAGATTATAACGGATATGCTATTGTTACGTTTGATCTTAATAATCTAAAATACTGTAATGATAATATTGGACATGCAGCAGGTGATGCTTATATTGAAGCATCTGCAAAGCTTATCAGGGAGATATTTGGAAAGTACGGAAAATGTTACCGTATAGGAGGAGATGAATTCTGTGCTATAATCAGGAAAAATAAGCGGTTTAATATAGAAAAATATAAAAAACGTCTTAGATGGCGTGAAAAGCAGATAACTGAGAAGCTTGGAATAGTTGGTCTTAATGTACATATAGCCTGTGGATATGCAGAATATGACAACGAGAAGGATGAAGATTTCGAATCAACCAGAAGCAGGGCTGATAAGAAAATGTATGAAAGTAAGAAAATGCTAAAAAAGGATAAGTGATAAGCTGAATAGCAGCATTATCATTTATCCTTTTATTATTGTTATTATTTCTTATTAGTCGGTCAGACTGCTAATTATAAATCGAAACCAAAGTAACGAACTGCATTGTTGTAAGAGATGCCTTCAACAATCTTCTTAAGAGTCTTTTCATCGTTAGGGTATTCACCATTTTCAACCCATCCACCGATAAGTTCGCACATGATTCTTCTGAAGTATTCATGTCTTGTGTAAGATAAGAAGCTTCTTGAATCTGTAAGCATACCGATGAAGTTGCCAAGTAAGCTTAAGTTAGCAAGGCTTGTCATCTGGTTAGTCATACCAACCTTATGATCATTGAACCACCATGCTGAACCCTGCTGAATCTTACCAACAGCCTTAGAATCCTGGAAACATCCAATAACAGTACCGATAGCAGCATTAACTGATGGATTAAGTGAGTAGATGATAGTCTTAGGAAGTTCATCTGTGCTGTTAAGAGCGTTAAGGAACTGAGCCATCTCTGCTGAACAGTCATAAGTGTTGATGCAGTCAAAACCTGTATCAGGACCTAACTGATTGTATCTGAATACGTTGTTATCACGGATTGTACCATAGTGTAACTGCATTACCCAGTTAAGCTTGTTGTATTCCTTACCAACAGATACCATGAATGCTGTCTTGAACTTGTTCATTTCTTCTGTTGTGATAGCTTCACCTGATAATCTCTTAGCAAATATAGCCTCGATTTCTGCATCTGTGTAAGGCTTATACATAACATATTCAAGAGCGTGGTCAGATACTGAACAGCCCATTGAATCAAAGAACTGCATTCTGTTTCTTAAAGCATCCATAAGAGAAGCGAAAGAGTTAACCTTGATTCCGCTTACATCTGATAATGTGTTAAGATAGTCAAGATATTCAGGCTTTTCAATGTTCATAGGCTTGTCAGGTCTCCATGCTGGAAGAACCTTTACATCAAATGTATCATCGGCAGCTAATACCTTATGCCATTCAAGTGAATCAACAGGATCATCAGTTGTACAGATTAACTTAACGTTAGACTTCTTGATAAGGTTTCTTACTGACATAGAATCTTCCTGTAACTTAGCGTTGCAAAGATTCCATACTTCTTCAGCTGTATCACCATTTAAGATACCGTTGTAACCGAAGTATCTCTGAAGTTCGAGGTGGCTCCAGTGGTAAAGAGGGTTACCGATAGCCATTTCAAGTGTTTCAGCCCATTTCTGGAACTTTTCACGATCAGAAGCATCACCTGTGATATACTTCTCATCAACACCATTAGTTCTCATCTGACGCCACTTATAGTGGTCACCGCCGAGCCATACCTGTGTAATATTCTCGAACTTTCTGTCTTCTGCGATTTCCTTAGGGTTGATATGACAGTGATAATCAACGATAGGCATCTTGTCAGCATAGTCGTGGAAGAGATGCTGTGCTGTAGGTGTTGAAAGTAAAAAGTCTTTGTCCATGAATTGTTTCATAGTTCTTAATCCTCCTGTGAATTAAAAATGTGTTGTATTGCGTTTTATAATATCAGCAGTGATAATGCTGTGTTTATCAGCAGATTCACCGCACAATACCTTCATAAGAACATCTACTGCTTTAGTTGAAAGCTGTTCAACGTGGCTGTCAATAGATGTAAGCTCTGGTTCAGTGCATATGGAAAGAACCGAGTTGTTATAACCAATAATCTCAAGCTCATCAGGAACACTGATAGAGTGGGCGTGTGCATATTTAACTGCGCCAGCTGCAAGTGAGTCATCAGAGGTTACTACAGCATCAAAAGGAATATTGTTATCATAAAGCTCATTAAGATATTCTTTCGCATGTGAAATGTTTTTTCCACATAGATGGCTGTATTGGTGTGGGAGACTGATAGCAGCTTCTTTTAAAGCTTTCATATAACCGGAATACTTGTTCATTCCACTATATGACCTGCTTGTATATAAGTAGACTATATTACGATGTCCGTTATTAATCAAGAGTTTTGTTGCGTTATAAATCGCAATTTCATCATTGCACATAACAGAATATATATTAGGGGCATCAAGGTATCCGTTGGCAAGAACTATCGGGATATCTCTAGCAGCATCAATAATATAATCATTGGTGTGTGAACCAGTGTTTTCAACAAACTGTGAACCAGTAAGGATAACACCATCAACACGTTTGCTTAAGAGAAGCTCAAGATATTTCTTCTTATTGCTATAATCTTTACCCGTGCAGCAGAGTATGGAATCATATCCATATTTTCTTAATTCCTGTTCAAGATAATATACTGCATTGGCAAGATAAATATCTGATGAATCAATACACATGATACCGATGGTTTTCATTGTATTAAGACCTAAGCCTCTTGCAAATACGTTAGGTGTGTAATCAAGCTCTTTAATAGCGGCAAGAACCTTATCTTTGGTTTTTGAAGATACATTGGCGTTGCCGTTAAGAACTCTTGAAACAGTGGCAATGGAAACACCAGCTTTCTTGGAAACATCATATATATTCATATCCGACTCCTGTGGGTGCATAAATGTTAAATGTAAGCACTTACATATTGATAATCTGATTATACAATGGTATTATTATAAAAGCAAGTGTGTAAGTGTATTTTTATTGTACTTTAGCCATATGATCATTTATGTCGTTAATCATGTATACGCTAATCATGTATACAAAAATAATTATTGACGAAAGTCATATTTAAGTATATCATAGTTATTGAAAGATTATGAAAGCGCTTACATGCACTTCAAGATACCATTTACTGGTTAATAATCAGGGAAAAGATACCCTGTAGAAAAAGGAGATTTAATATGCAGAGATTAAACAAGAGTATTACACATGCAGTTGACAGACCTGTAAAGGTTATGCAGTTTGGTGAAGGTAACTTCCTTAGAGCATTCGTAGATTATATCTTCGATGTTACTAACGAAAAGACAGATTTTAATGGTGGTGTTGTTATCGTTAAGCCAATCGAGTTTGGTACACTTGAAAGATTCCACGATCAGGAATGCCAGTACACACTTCAGTTAAGAGGTTTCGTAGATGGACAGCCTAAGGAAATCACACGTCAGATTACATCTGTTGTTGATGCTGTAGCAGCTATCGAAGATTATGACAAGTACATTGAATATGGTACAAGTGAAACACTTAGATTTATCGTTTCTAATACAACAGAAGCAGGTATCGTATTTGACGAGACAGATAACGATCCTAATGCTCGTCCTCCTAAGACATATCCTGGTAAGCTTACACAGCTTCTCTACAAGAGATACCAGAAGTTCAACGGAGCAGCAGATAAGGGACTTATCTTACTTCCTTGCGAACTTATCGCTGATAATGGTATCGAATTAAAGAAGTGCATTATGAAGTTTATAGAACTCTGGGGTCTTGAAGATGGATTCAAGGATTGGGTTAACAATTACTGCTCATTCTGCCCAACACTTGTTGATAGAATTGTTCCAGGTTATCCAAGAGAAGATGCTGCTAAGCTTTGCGAAGAGTGGGGCTATGAAGATCAGCTTATCGACAGAGCAGAAGTGTTCGGTCTCTGGGTTGTAGAAAGTGATTCTAACCTTCCACTTGAACAGCTTGAGAAGGAACTTCCATTCAAGGAAGCTGGACTTAATGTAGTATTTACAAAGGATCATCATCCATATAAGGAAAGAAAGGTAAGAATCCTTAATGGTTCACATACATCATTCGTATTAGCATCATTCCTTGCTGGTAACGATAACGTAGAGAACTCTATGAAGGATCCAGTTATCAGAAAGTATATGGAAGAAACACTTTACAATGAAGTTATTCCTACACTTTCACTTTCTAAGGAAGATTGTGAAGAATTCGCTAAGGCTGTTATCGACAGATTCCTTAACCCATTCGTAGATCACAGATTATTAAGCATTTCACTTAACTCTGTATCTAAGTGGGAAGCTAGATGTCTTCCTTCATTCTTAGGATATGTTAAGAAGTTTAATAAGCTTCCTAAGTACCTTACATTCTCTATCGCAGCACTTATGAGCTTCTACACATCACAGACAGAAGCTGAGTTCAACGGCGGTATTGTATTAAAGGGTGACAGAAACGGTGAAGAGTACAACATCACAGATGATAAGGCTGTACTTGATTTCTTCAGAGATAACTCTGGTAAGACACCAGCTGAATTCACACACGCTTACTTAAGCAATACTAAGTTCTTCGGTGGCGAAGACCTTACTAAGGTTCTTGACCTTGAAGAAGTTATCACAGGATATATTACAGATATCAGAGAAAGAGGTATGAGAGCTGTAGTTAACGATTTAGCTCTTGATGATGAAAAGTTAGCATAATTGCATTGGCAGTTTGCAGCAAAGTATTCATAAGCCTTAGCTGAATATAAGTTTCAGCATTGATTTATATCGTATTTTAAAGCATTAATAAGGGCGGGTGTTCTTTTTCATCCGCCCTTAAGTTATGTAAGAGGTATTATGTATTTATACCCTTTTATTGTTATAATAAAAATGTTATGATGTGAATGTAATCATTGAATTTCATAATTCTATGATGTACGTGGTTAATGGTACATAGAGATTATATTAATTACAGGAGGTAGTTATGCAGGATTTTATTAAGATTAATAAAGATGATAATGTTGCAGTAGCTCTTAAGCCAATCGCTAAGGGCACAACACTTAATGTTGCTGGTACAGAAGTTACTACAATAGAAGATATCCCTCAGGGACATAAGTTTGTTATCAAGCCTATCAAGAAGGGTGATGCAGTTATAAAGTATGGTTTCAGAATCGGTTTCGCACAGGCTGATATTGAAGTTGGTGGCTGGGTTCATACACACAACTTAAAGACAGCTCTCGGTGAACTTCTTGAATACACATACAATCCAGAAGGACATAAGGACGTTGAGCCAACAGAGGAAGCGTTCTTTGAAGGATATATGCGTGAAAATGGTACAGTTGGTGTAAGAAATGAAGTATGGATTATCCCAACAGTTGGCTGTGTTAATTCAATAGCAAGAGCAATCGAAGCTACAGCAAGAGCTAACAAGCCAGAAGGTGTTGATGAAGTTGTTGCTTTCCCACATCCATACGGATGTTCACAGGTAACAGAGGATCAGGAGAATACAAGACACGTACTTGCTGACCTTATCAACCATCCTAATGCTGGTGCAGTACTTGTACTTGGTCTTGGCTGCGAGAACAGCCGTATTGAAGTTCTTAAGGATTATATCGGTGAAGTTAACCCAGACAGAGTTAAGTTCTTACAGGTTCAGGATGTAGAAAATGAGCAGGAAGCTGCTGAAGGTATTATGAAGGAACTTATGTCTTACGCTGCTACATTTAAGAGAGAAAAGGTTAGTGCTAAGCATCTTATCGTTGGTATGAAGTGCGGTGGTTCTGATGGTTTATCAGGTATCACAGCTAACCCAACAGTAGGTCTTTTCTCAGATATGCTCGTATCTAAGGGTGGTACAACTATCCTTACAGAGGTTCCAGAAATGTTCGGTGCAGAGACTATCCTTATGAACAGATGTGCTAACAAGGAACTTTTCGAGAAGACAGTTCACCTTATCAATGACTTTAAGGAATACTTCATCAAGAATGGTCAGGAAATCTATGAGAATCCATCACCAGGAAACAAGGATGGTGGTATCACAACACTTGAAGATAAGTCACTTGGATGTACACAGAAGTCTGGTTCATCACTTGTAAAGGGTGTATTAGCTTATGGTGAAAGAGTATCTGATAAGGGACTTAACCTTCTTAGCGCACCTGGTAATGACCTTGTTGCTTCAACAGCCTGTGCAGCAGCAGGAGCACAGATGGTTCTTTTCACAACAGGACGTGGAACACCATTTGCATCACCAGTACCTACAGTAAAGATTGCCACTAACTCAAGACTCGCTGGCAATAAGAGCAACTGGATAGACTTCAACGCAGGAAGAATTGTAACTGATGACCTTCCGCTTGAAGATGCAGCTAAGGAACTCTTCCAGCTTGTATTAGATGTTGCTTCTGGTAAGAAGGTAAAGGCTGAAATCGCTGGCTTCCACGATTTAGCTATCTTTAAGCAGGGTGTAACTCTTTAATATATAATAAATATTATTTTGATAAAGAAAGATATAATATAAGATTAGGGCGGGCAGATATATACACTTCTGTCCGTCTTATAATGTGTCTTAGATTGTGGTATATACGGAATTTTATTAGTGGATATGTCTCATATATCCAGTGATTATAATAATGTGTGTTCGAAACCTTCCACACAAAAAACAAAACTAAAGGAGTATAAAAATGAGTATATTATTTAAGGATAAAGAGGGTACAGATAGAAGTATTCCTGAAAATGATAATAAAAATAATAGCAAAAATAATAGTAGTAATAGAAATATTAAAAGCACACAGTTTAAGGTTGCCTTTATTACACAGGCGGCTGTCATTGCAGCACTTTATACTGTGCTCGTTATTATATTTAACTATTGCAGCTTCGGACCTATACAGTTCAGAATAGCAGAGGCACTTACAATTCTGCCATATTTTACACCAGCGGCGATACCGGGACTGTTCGTAGGCTGTCTGTTATCTAACATCTTAGGTGGTGCAGCTATATGGGATATAATATTTGGAAGTATTGCTACACTTATCGGCGCAATAGGAACGTATGCGTTAAGAAAGAATAAGTGGCTTGCACCCTTACCACCAATTATCGCCAATACACTCATAGTTCCATTTGTCTTAAAATATGCTTATGGTTCAGAGGGGATATTTGCTATGTTCTTTGTGACAATCGGAGCAAGTGAATTCATAGTGTGTGGTGTTATTGGAATGATACTTTTATTTGCACTTAATCCGGTAAGAAATGTGATATTTAAGGGCGTGGAGTAATTGGTACAAGAATTTACTGTAACTGACCAAGGTACAGAAGCTCCTTTATCAGCCGGTGATACAGAAGCTTCATTATCAGAGTTTAAAGAAAGCGAAATGTTATGAAATCAAGTTATACATTTTTATTTTAATGGTTCTGAATTTGTTGAAAAATAAAGAAAAATATGGAGAATTCTCAATCACAGATATTATGCTTCTGATACCAATACCGTGACCGGCTTTATCCGATAGAGGATAGATATATAGTCGATTATGACTTTATGCAAGGTTGTATCTTGATGGGACTATGCAAATGTGGATTGATACGGAGGATTCGTTAGAATTATGGTAAATAATTTTTGACTCAGAGAAAGCACCAAATGATTTGTAGCGTCATTTGGTGATTCCTTTATAGATTCCGTCCCTGATACTGTATTGTTACTACATAAACGGTTTTGTGTGGTTCGTCGATGCGAAAAATAGCCATGTAGTTATCAATCAGTAACTGTCGGTAGCCTTTTCCGGCATATCTGCCTTCGTTTCGCTCTTGGTGGGATTGAGGAAATGTATCTAAGCTTAAAATGGCTTTTTTAATTCGGTCAGCTTGTCCTTTGGCATTTTCAGGAGCCAATTTCTCGTTTGCGATATACTCGTAAATGCAGTCTAATTCATGAATTGCTCTGGGGTTGACCTTTACGTTGTATTTATCCAAAATGTTTTTTCTCCAATTCTGCAAAAACTATTTCTGCGTCGACTGCTTCTGCTCCGTTAGCAATTTCCTGCTCAGACTCGAAGATTGCTTGGTCGATGCGATTCATTCTTGCGAATTTATCATATAGTTCACTGCTCATAACAACCAAGTCGCTATATCCGTTTTTGGTAATAAAAATAGGCTCCTGTTCTTTGTGTGCGATATTAGAAATCTCGGTTGTATTGCGTAAATCTTTAATAGGCATAATAAGTGGCATGATATTCACCCCTTTCTTTGACACAATTATAGCATAATTATGTTCAGATATCTATGAGAATATGCAATATTATGAAAAATAGAAAAGTATTGCAATCATTTGAGCTATGTGCTATTATCGTAAATATTAAATTTAAAGAGGATAAAAGTATGAACACGTTTTGTATGAACAGTTTAAGACGTAGAGAAAGAAGACGTAAGCTCTTGTAATCATTGTTTATTTCCGTATGGTTACAAGGGTGTACGTCTTGTTTCTGTGCGGTTGCTGTTTATAAATGTTGTAGATACAGAACCGTAATAGATTTAGCAAAAAGCTAATTCCATTGCGGTTCTTTTTTTATCTATTTACAAATATCAGAATTAATGGAGGTTGCTATGAAAAAGAAGATTTGTCAGTATTTATCAAAAGTATTAGTGGAAATGCCGGAAGAGGAATTGATGAAGACAATGGAGATTCCGCCGGAAGAGAAAATGGGAGATTTAGCTTTGCCTTGTTTTTCAATGGCTAAGAAAATGCGTAAAAATCCTATGCAGATTGCAGCTGAGCTGGTAGAAAACTTGAATGAACAGAAAGCTGAATTGGGAATTGAAAAAGTAGAGAGTGTAGGGGCATATTGTAATATTCACTTGAAACGTGCTTTATTTGTCAAAAAGTGCTTTGAGTCGTTGCAAAAAGACAAGCACGGAGTGTCGCAGATTGGTAGCGGAAAAACGGTGTGTATGGACTATTCATCGCCAAATATTGCAAAGAACTTTCATGTGGGACATTTGCGTACAACAGTAATTGGAAACTCTTTATACAAGATTTATCAAAAGTTAGGATATGATGTGGTACGAATCAATCATTTAGGTGACTGGGGAACTCAGTTTGGTAAATTGATTGTTGCATACAAATTGTGGAGCAGTGAAGAACTGGTAAAAGAAAAGGGAATAGAGGAATTACTGCGTATTTATGTGAAGTTTAATGATGAATCAGAAACTAATGAGAACTTAATTGTAGAGGCACGAGAATGGTTTGTAAAAATGGAGCAAAATGATCCTGAAGCATTAGAAATCTGGAATTGGTTCAAGAACATCAGTATGGTTGAATTTGAACGTATTTATGACTTGCTAGGAATATCATTTGATTCTTATTTGGGTGAAAGTTTCTATCGTGACAAGGTGCCGACATTAGTGGAGAAATTGAAAGAAATGGATTTGCTAGTTGAGAGTCAAGGGGCGCAAGTAATTGATTTGGAGAAATATGATATGCCCCCTTGTTTAATTACTAAAAGTGATGGAGGATCCACTTATCACTCCCGTGATATTGCTGCAATTCTTTATCGTAAGGAAACATATGATTTTGAAAAGTGCTTATATGTGACAGGGCTAGAACAATCTCTTCATTTCAAACAAATTTTTACAGCTATTGAAGTGATGGGATATGATTGGCGGGATGGATTGATTCATGTTCCATATGGATTGGTTAGTCTTGCAGGAGAAAAACTTTCAACACGTGGCGGTAATATTATTTATGCAGAAGATATTTTGAAAGAGGCAATAGAGCGTGCTTATAATGCGATAATAGAAAAGAATCCCTTGTTGACGGATAAAGAAGAAATTGCGAAAAAAGTTGGCGTGGGAGCAATTATTTTCCATGATTTATTTAATCAGCGAATCAAGAATGTTGATTTCTCGTGGAAGGAAGTTTTGAACTTTGATGGAACTACCGGACCATATGCACAATATACTTATGCACGCGCAAAGAGCGTGTTGCGTAAAGCGGGTAAAATGGTAGAGGTTAGTGAAGTTGATTTTGAGGCTTTAACAGATGATGTGACTTATAATTTGGTAAAAGTATTAGCTGGTTACGAGGATGCAGTTATTAATGCGGCAGAGAAAAATGAACCGTCTGTAGTTGCAAGGTATGTAATATCGTTAGCAACAGCTTTTAATAAGTTTTATCATGATTGCACTATTTTGCAGGCAGAAGGAAAAGAGAAAAACGCACGTTTGATTTTGACAGATATGGTACAGAAAATCTTGTGTGAGGCATGCGGTTTATTAGGTATGGAATGTCCGGAAGAGATGTAGTTAATGGTTTCTAGTAAATAACCTTTTTCATATTAAAGAATACAATATTGTTTCACTAATTTGGTAGTTGCTGTAAAGATATTTTGTGGGTGTAATATATAGATATAATTATTAGTATATAAAGAAAGAGGGTGCTGATTATGCTTGCATTACAGGGATATTATGATGGAAGTTCTGTTAAGACATTGGAAAAAATTAATGCTAAGAAAAATCAAAAGGTGATAATAACGGTTTTGGATGAATTTATTGATGAAATACCAAGAAATAATGGGGGTTCAGCAAGAGGTTCATTGTCTAAGTATGCTAATGTAGATTTATGGGAAGAAGAAAATGGTGCTTGTAACTATTGAAAACCAATTAATATAATGAAAAAGGACTGTCACCATAAATAACTTTGAGGAGTGAACTTTGAGGGGTCGCCTCAGTGTGATAGTCCTTTTTATGTTAGTTTATATTTATATGCACGCCTGAAAATAAAACACTCCATCCGCAGTAAAGAAATCATATACACCGTTATATTTCTCAATCACAGATATTATGCTTCTGATACCAATACCATGGCCGGCTTTATCCGATACAGGAGTATTATTAACGAATACAGGTTCAACAGCATAAGTATTAGTGATATTAATACATAATTTGTTATTCTTATCAAACACCTTTACTGTGATAATACGATTTGAATTAATAGCAGCTGGAGCAGTCTGTACAAGCTTACATGCGTTTATGGCATTTTCAAGTGCATTTGCTAATAGGCTGCAAAGGTCTGTAGGCTTGTAGTCTGAAAGATTGCCAGCAGTAACAGACACATGCGTAGTTATATTATATTCGTTAGCACTGTCAATATATGAAGATAATATGAGATTGACAGCTTCGTTATCGCAGTATCTGGTTATACGGCTGTTATCAAGATTAGTACATATTTCTTTTATATAATCATGTGCTTGTGTATATTTATTTTCATTCAGGCAGCTCTGTAAAAAGTTCATATGATGCCTAAGATCATGACGATATATAGCAGCCTGCCTTTGATATTCATACAGCTGGGAAATCTCTTTTTCAGCCTGCGCAGCAGAAGCCAGCAGGATAATATTTTCCCGTTCAGCTGCATTTTTCCTGTTCAAAATAGTAAGAGTAACGATAGATAATAAAAAGTACAGTATAACGATAAAGCTATCCATAAATTCTATAACAATTGCTTCTCCACGGTATAAAAGGTCTGTGTATACAGTAAAGGCGTATTCTGATATATAATAGGTAAGAGGCAGGAAAAAGAATATAAATATAATAGTCTTTGACTCATTCTCAAGTCTTATTATATAAGGTGAAATGTATTTGATTACTATGAATAAAAGAGGTATTGTAATAATAATGGTTACAATATCTGATATCATAGGAATATCTTTGAAAATATAAGCAGCAACCGTACCAAACCATTTGCGTGGTGTACACATAAGATATGCTGATAAGACAGCAATAGTTGATATATATATGTTTTTATGACATACATATCTTATAACAAGAATCAGAGGAATATGTATAATAAATGGATAGCTTTTGTAAAGTATGCGTTCGCCCAGAAGAACATAGCAGATTGCCTGGAGAAGTGCAAAAGCTACAAGTGTAGATATGATTGTTTTTTTGTTATCTTCCCATGTGATATCAGCGAAGTAAAAAGATACAACTATTCCAAATATAAGTACAAAAACATAATTGATAAGATTTAGCATTGCAGATAGTTCGTCCATAGATATTCCCTCTTTCTTAGTTATTAACCTTCCATCTGAAAAGTCAGATACTGTTTTTTGATTTCACTTACACGTCGTTGTGCAAGTGGAATTGATTTGTTGTTAATCAGGCATATTTCGGTTGTATTTATGGTTTTTATGTAGTTCATGTTAACTATGAAAGAACGATGCGGAAGAAGAAATTCATTATGGGCAGTCAATGTATCACATATAGAAGAGAATACATCTGTGGATGTTATCTGCTCGCCGTTCTTTAGGTATATAATTACTTTTCTGTTAAGAGCTTCGGCATAGATTATGTCGCTTGTATGTATCTTGTGAATTCCAGTACTATTTTTTATAATTATATTATCAGTGCTCTCCTGATGAAATGTTTCGATTATATCATCAAGTGTAGAATACAGGCGTTCTTTAACTACCGGTTTTAAAAGATAGTTGAAGGCTTTCACAGTATAGCTGTCCACAGCGAACTCGGGAGAAGCTGTAAGAAAGATTATAGGAGCAGCTTTGTCAAATGTCCTGATTTCCTTTGCAAGTGCAAGACCATCCATTACAGGCATGATTATATCAAGAATATATATATCAAATTTTTCGAATCTAAGGGTAGAAGCAAGCTCTACGCTGCTTTCAAAGTATTTTACTGTAAATGTCTGTATGCTATCAGACTTGTATATATCAAGAAAATTTCTTATTAACTCTAATTCGTTAAGACTGTCGTCACATACTGCTATTTTCATTGTGTTTTTATCTCCGTTGCTGTTTATATAAATTTAATAGATGATAATTAGTTGTTGAAGACAAGGGCAGATATGACTGATATATTCACAGCATTCACGATAAGCCCTTTGCTACTGATTATTATTATATATTGAATCAGATTAAAATTCTATAAAATTTTTTGTCGTTCATGTCGAAAAAGCTGTAATTCATGCAAATTATCCCACAAATAGAGAATAATCGTATATTATACATACAACATGTAGTGCTGCATGCAATAATCAGTATTCGAAGCATATTGCCGTGGGGTTATAACTGAATAGTGAAGCAGCATTGATACGGGGAATAATATCATTACAAACTAAATACAAAAGCCAGCTAAAAAGGAGGAATTTTAATGAAAATATCTAAAAATAAGATAATGATAGCGGTGATTATAGCATTATGTGCAGTTGTTGCAGGACTTGTTATATACATGGTAGTTGGAAAAAATAATAAAAATAACAATAATGATAATGCATTTACACCTTCACTAGATGCAAATGCAGGTGATAGTAATTCGGATAAGGCTACGACAGGAAGCCAGCAGAGCATAAGGATTCCAGGATATCCATCAATAACAATAGCAGCTGGAAAAGAAGATGTAACTATGAATCTTATGAATCCTGAAGGCAATCCATGCTACTTCACATTCGAGATAGTGTTAAGTGATGCTGGTGAATCGATATATAAGTCAGCTATGGTTGAACCAGGTAAAGCTATATCTAACGTAAAGCTCAATCATAGCTTATCAGCAGGTGAGTACAAAGCTACAATAAAGATCAGCACATCATCACTTACAGATGGAACTGCCATGAATGGAGCGAATGTAGAAACAACGATAGTAGCTAAGTAACACGATTTAGTGATTGGTTTAAAGAATTGTTAACAGATTACAGGACTATAGTTTATAAAGAAATTTATATAAAGAAAATATATGTGAAAAATATCAGCTTTCGCATATTGAACCGGTATTATGGCACACGTGAACCGGTTTTACGAAAAGTGTGCAGAAATGAGGATATTATGAGAAAATTTAGCGCAGTTGCACTCGGAGTCATGCTTATAATAGGAAGTGTTATTCCAGTATGTGCGCAGGAAACAAGACAGACAACAATAAACGTGTCGATCGATCCGACATATACAGTTACCATACCTGCAAGTACAACAATAGCAAGTGGTACAGCTGAAAGCAGTATAGGAAATGTTACACTTGACAATGCAAGGCTTGAACCTGATAAGAGCATATGGGTATCAGCAGATGCAAGTGGAAAGTTAAAGAACAGCAAGGATTCATCTAAAACTATTTCATATAAGCTTATGAATGGTAACAGTGAATTCACATCAGCAAGTTATCTTGCAAGTGGTAACAGCACGCCATTGACAGTATCTATTAACAGGTCTGAGTGGGATAATGCATATGCAGGTTCATATTCTGATACAATAGTGTTTACAATATCTTATAAGTAAATCTATAAAGCAAGTTGAAGCATAATTTGTATGTGAAAAAACAGATAATAAAACAGCTGAATAAAAAAAGCATAAAATATAAGAGTTGCCCGGATAACCACCGGACAACTCTTTTTGTTGTTAATTTGGTTGAACCCAAATACTGAATTAAATCAATGATAATAAATAATAGTTAATAATGATTTACTAATAAATATTATTATTATCTCTGAACTCTGGCACCAGCACCGCCAACGATACCTTCAACTTCCTTAAGAGAAGCCATAGTTGTATCACCAGGAGTTGTCATAGCTAATGCACCATGAGCAGCACCATAGTTAACAGCCTTTTCAGCATCCTCGAATGTCATAAGACCATATACAAGACCTGAAGCGAATGAATCTCCGCCACCAACTCTATCCATGATCTCAAGACCATCATACTGAGCAGCCTTGTAGATTTCACCATCAGCCCAGCAGATTGCTGACCAGTCGTTAACTGTAGCTGTCTTAACCTGACGAAGAGTTGTAGCAACAGCCTTGAAGTTAGGGTATGTAGCAGCAGCTTCGTTGATCATCTTCTTGTAACCATCAAGGTTAAGAGTCTTAAGGTTCTCATCGTTACCTTCGATTTCGAAACCGAGGCAAGCTGTGAAGTCTTCTTCGTTACCAATCATAACGTCAACATACTTAGCAACTTCCTTGTTAACTTCCTGAGCCTTAGCTAAACCGCCGATAGCTTCCCACATAGATGGTCTGTAGTTAAGATCGTAAGATACGATTGTACCGTACTTCTTAGCTGCCTTACAAGCTGCGATAACAGTTTCACAAGCCTGTTCAGAAAGAGCAGCATAGATACCACCTGTATGTAACCAACGAACGCCTAAACCACCATCGCTCTTGTTCTTGAAGATGTAATCAAAATCGAAATCTTCTGGAGTAGCCTGAGAAATAGCTGTGTTAGCTCTATCTGAGCAACCCTTAGCGCCACGGATACCAAATCCTCTTTCTGTGAAGTTGAGACCATTTCTGCAAAGACGTCCGATACCATCTGTCTTCTTCCAGCAGATAAGATCTGTTGAAACACCACCCTGCTCGATGAAGTCTTTCATAAGAAGACCTACTTCGTTATCAGCGAAAGCTGTGATAACAGCTGTGTTCATACCGAAGCACTTGTGAAGACCACGGATAACGTTATATTCTCCGCCACCTTCCCATGCTCTAAAGCTTCTTGCTGTACGGATTCTTCCTTCACCTGGATCAAGACGAAGCATAACTTCACCTAATGATACAGCGTCAAATGTACACTCTTCAGCTGGTCTTAAATTTAATTTCATTTTTTTAGATACCTCCAAAATATTTTATTACTTATGTATTTTAGCATATAAATAAGATTTAATCCATAAGTTTAGTCAAAGTTTTAAGGAAAAATGCAATATTCTGTAGAATAAAATACAATAAAGAACAATAAAACTTATAATTCAGGCATACACCAGCTATCTGCCTGGGATTTATAATTATTTGACATTTCTATGTATTGGATTTTTTCATAATCATCTTCACATTGTTGTGAAAGCAGATTATAACATTCGCTAAGAAGATAAAGAGGCTTTTTGCCACTGCTTGATATATCAAGAATACTTTTTGTTTCAAATGCGGCATTATAAAGCCATATGGCAGCCTCGTTGTAATCCTTATGGTCAAAATAATAAAGACCAAGCGTGTAGCACATTTCAGATGAAGGATTATCGGCCACAGACTTCAAGGCAATTTTGAAGAATTTATCCTGTTCACCAGTGATATTGTATATGCGTGCAAGTATACAATTAATATCTTCCAAAGTATTTTCACTTCTGTTTTCATATGGAAATACATTTTCAAAAGCATTTTCAAATGCTATGAAATCTGAAGTTTCCCCAGATATAAAAAGTTCCTTGCAAAGCATTGTGATAACGTAATCTTCTAAAACAATACCTTTGTCCAGTGCCTTAAAATAGATGGAAAAATCCCTTTTGCTGTGGTCGCCCGTTGGTTTGTGCATGATTTCAATATCGCTGTCGTATATTACAGGGTTTACACGAATGGTTTCATGTATAGGCGAAATCCAGTTGAATGTCCGTATTCGTCTGAAAAGCTTTGGACGCAATTCTTTGTGGACATTGTATACAGAATTGAAATCCGATTCGTTAACGTAGTACATCTGTACAATGTCAATTTCAGGCAGAATAGCTTCTTTGAGGCTGCGTAGGGCAGTGTTATTATGAAAATCCAGCTCTTCATCTGCATCAACGCTTAATATATAGTCACAGCTGGCTTTTGAAAAAGCAAAATTTCTTGCTGCAGCAAAATCATCACACCATGCAAAGTCATATACCTTATCAGTGTATTGTGCTGCGATTTCTTTAGTGTTGTCCGTTGAGCCGGTATCTACAATAATCAGCTCATCGTAAATGCCGGCATATGAGTCAAGACATCTTTTTAATATAGACTGTTCGTTTTTAACAATCATACACATACTTACAGAGATCATATTAATACTCCTTTTTATTCGGTGTTTAGCGTGTCTTAAGTAAAAAAGTCTTTTTCTGAAGGCAGAAAAAGTCTTTTTATATTTTTGACACTTATATCATTATATTGAAAAAATATATAAAAATAAAGAAAATCTACTGAAATTTTGCTGGAATATGACGATATACTTGTTGATAATTTTTGGAAAATAATGTAGAATTAAATAAAACTATAATGTGTAAATAATTATGATGTATTATATATTAATGAAATGAGGCATACATATGAGTGGTATTAAAAAATTTAGAAGGCTTAGGGTACAGTGGAAGATATTGTTATCAGTACTTGTAGTTTTAGGGGCATTCAGCGGATATATGGTATTTGCAAATGCTGATTCGAGCGTAACGGTTACAGTAAAAAGCTATAAGACCATTCTTAATCCAGGAGAGGATAGCAATGATGTTGTAGCAGATATGACAGGAAGAGATGAAAACAACATAGTTGGACAGGATTCGCCTGATAACTACAAGCCTACAGAGAGAAATCTTAAATGGACTGTATCAGATTCCAATGTAGTCAAGTTTATAGTAAGTGACAGTGCAGGAGTTAAACCAGCAGATACAGCTGATGGTGTTAAATCACCACTTATCCGTGCTTATAAAGCAGGTAAGGCAACATTGACTGCAACATATTATACGAAGATATATGGTCCTGATGGAAGCATTACATATCAGCAAGCTCTTGGAAGTGATTCGGTTGATGTGATAGTACCATTGAGTGTTAAATTTAAAGCAACACGTAACGGAGTAGAGCTTACAGATGAGCAGAAGAATGAATATCATGTGGGCGATATTATAGAGATTTCGTCTAACACATGTGAAACTAATAAGCTTTTTGTTGAAACAGATAATGATAAGACAGGCAATCTGTTAAAGGATGGCATTGTTGAAAAGGTTTCATCTGATGCATCAAAGGTAACACTTAAGATTGTTGGAGGCGGAAAAACTAATCTTACTGTAAGAACAGCAGATGGAGATGGTATTTCACAGCTTACAGCAAAATATTCTATTGTTTCAAAGGTTGAATATGCAGAAGGCAAGGCAAACGAACAGGGAAATTCAGTGCAGAAGCTTGCAGATGGCACAAAGTATTTTGTCTTATCAACTAAGGATTTTGAAGAGTTCACAGATGAGCAGATACCATCAAATGTAAAATATCCAGCTACTTCTGGTGTTACATATATTTCGGATAATACAGATATAATGACATATAAAAAAGATGGCAGCGTTAAAGGAATATATGCAGGTGTTGCAAAGGCTTACGCAGGTGTAGGTGCACTTGATATGAACGGAAACATGACATGGGCTAACCATGATGAGGTTAATGTTATCGTTCCATTTAAAAAGCTTGGTAAAGATGTGAGCAACATGAATGTTGGTGATACGATTCAGTTAAAAACAACAGCTAATCCAACTGAAATAACATGGTCAACAACAGATAACAGTGTTGTACAGGTAGATCAGACAACAGGACTTGTTACTGCTACAGGTGCAGGACATGCAACTATAATTGCACAAAGAGTAGAAGATGAGTTATCTACTGTATATAAGCAGAAAAACCAGATCACATATGATATTACAGTTATAGATGGTTTTGGAATAAGTCTTACATCAATGAGTGTTAACATAGGAGAAACGAAGACTCTTGAAGCACTTGTTACTAATTCACCAGATAAAAAAGATATTACATATACGGTTACTAATCAGCCAGATGCTGCCGGGGTAGTTCCTACAGATACACTTATTGAAGTTAAACAGTCTGATGATGGTAAGTCATTTGATATAAAGGGTGTGGCACCAGGTATTGCACATGTTACAGTTTCACAGAATATTAATGGTGTTATAAAGAAGGCTACTTGTGTTGTATATATAACAACACCTGTTGGAGAGATTAGTATTAACCCATCAAGTGTGCAGATAGACAGAGGCTCATCTGAAACTGTACAGGTTATATTTAATCCGGCAGGACCAACTAACAACAAGGTATTATGGTCTTCATCTAATCCAGATATAGCAACTGTTGAAGGTGATAGCTATACAGCTACCATAAATGGTATATCAGGTGGCTCTACAACTATCACAGTTATTTCAGAAGATGGGCTTAAAGTAGCAACCTGTGAAGTATATGTAAGAGAACCGGTTACTGGAATCCAGCTTAATGAAACAACAGTCAGGGCATCCATGGCACTCGGACAGTATCAGCTTGTAGCAACTATATTGCCATCAGGTGAAGGCGTTAACAGAAATGTCACATGGACATCTTCTGATACATCTGTTGCAACAGTAGATGATAATGGTCTTGTTAAGTTTGTAAAGCCAGGATATTGTACTATTGTATGTAAGACAACTGATGGTGCATTTATAGCAACCTGTAATTTTATTATTAATATACCAGTAGAAACTATAAAGCTTGATTATACTGATGAAATAATGAGTATAGGTGGAAGATTAAGAATAACTGCTGAGGTGTTACCAGTAACAGCATCAGATAGAACAGTTTTATGGGAATCTTCCAATACGAATGTATGTATAGTGGACTCTAATGGTCTTGTTGAGGCAGTTGGAACAGGAAGCTGTACTATTCTTTGTAAATCACTTGATGGTAACTTTACAGCAATGTGTAACATATATGTTAAACAGCCTGTAACTCAGGTGGTTCTTAATACAACAGATATAACAGTAAGACAGGGACAGGTATTCTGGCTGAATGCAACTTGTCTTCCTGAGAATGCAGATAACAAGATAGTTACATGGGAAAGCCGTGATGAGAAGGTATGTAAGGTTGAAAGTGATGGTAAGGTTACTGCAGTAGGAGCAGGTACAACATCTATTATCGCAACTAATGTAGATACCGGACTTACAGCATTCTGTGTTGTTACAGTAACACAGCCTGTAACAGGTATTAAGCTTAATTCTGATTATCAGCAGCTGTGGGTTGGAGCTAAATATGCAATTATTCCTACTGTTGAACCATATGATGCTGAGAATAAGAACGTAACTTATATGTCAAGTGACCCTGAGGTTGCATCGGTAGATGAGAATGGTGTTGTTACAGCTCTTAAGGGTGGTTCATGTGTTATAGAGGTCACTACAGAGGTCAATAAGCTTACAGCGGCATGTACTATAGATGTTAAAGAATATGTTTCAACTATTGAACTTAGTGAAACTGATAAGCTGATGAACATTGGTGCAACAGGAACTCTTATAGCTAAGGTTGGTTCAGATACAGCAACAAACAAAAATTTAACATGGTCATCATCAAATAATGATGTATGTTATGTTGACCAGGAAGGCAATATAAGTGCCAATGGCGTTGGTAGTGCAGTTATTACAGCTACAGCGGTTGATGGAAGTGGAGTAAGTGCTTCCTGCATAGTAAGGGTTATTAATCCTGTAACAGGTTTATATGTTGAACCAGATACAGTAAGACTTCTTATTGGTGATTCAGTAAGGGCGACAGCGGTGATTACACCTGATGAAGCTACGATTAAAGATGTAACATGGAAATCATCTAATGAATCTGTAGCAGTGGTAGATGAATCAGGAGAGATATTTGCAGTTGGCACTGGTAAGTGTAAGGTAACAGCTACATCACAGGATGGTAACAATATTACAGGAACATGTTGGGTATATGTAACACCAGTTGTTAATATATCATCACTCAGGATTAACTCTAAGGAAATATACATGTTAACAGGAAGAGCAAGACAGCTATCAGTTATAGTCAGACCAGTTGTTAATAATGATTCATATGAGTGGTATTCGACAGATACAGGAATTGTTCAGGTTGATCAGGATGGAGTCATAACTACAGTTGGACCTGGTACAGCAGACGTGTTTGTAATAAGTAATAACAGCGGTGTTGAGGCTTCTTGTACAGTCCATTCACTTGCAATGAGTACATCTAATATAAGAATTGAACAGTATGACAGATATAATCTTGATGTTATAGGTACAGAAGATAAAATCACATGGAGAAGCAGTAATCCAAGAGTGTGTACAGTATCTTCTTCTGGAGAAATTATAGGTAGAAGAGCAGGTACAACAACTGTTACAGCTACAGTTAATAATAAGACTTTAAGTTGTGTTGTTACAGTTACTAATATAAGATAATAAATAAACAAAAAGCAGCAGCTGTGATAAACATGGCTGTTGCTTTTTTGTATAGACAGTTGTTATATATAACTGATATAACTGATGTGTCATGATAGCTTTATTACTAAGCAATCCGGTAACATCAGTGAGTGGCAGAATTTACTTTTGCTCATGACATCATATTATATAAATAAAGAAACAGCTGCCAACCAATAAGCTGACAGCTGTTCTTTATTTTAATATGAGGGGGAGATAGAAAGAATTAACTTACTATCTGATTATTAGTATATTCAATATTTGTGTGCAAAGTATGTACAATTTATGAAAGAATAATAAAAACAATAAAAATAAAGAAAATAAAATAATGTAAAATAAAGGCTGCAAAACTTTGCAAGTTTAGTTTTTTAATTTATTGATTATTGAATATCAATATGTTAGAATTTATACGTTAAAATATAAAGGATGGGAATGTCTATATGGGAATTGATAATAAAGATGAATTGGATGATGAGTTAGTGAAATCATTGGAAAGACTTGTAGAAGAAGAAACCAGTGTCGCTAAAGCATTTGTTGATAATCAGAAAGAGTCATCTGCAGAAAACACAGCTGCAAAAGATTCACAAGATACAGACATTGAGATGGGTAAGACTAAGGTTATACCTAAAGTTACAACAGATATGCTCACGAAATCTGATGATGATGTTCAGAAAACAGGTGTATATAACGTTGATGAAGTGAGAGATAATATTAGAAATATCCCGGTTAAGAATTCAGATTCTGGTGTTGATTTAGATGTTAATTCCGATGTTAGTTCTGATATTGATTCAGATTCAGATGTTGATTCAGATAAGCATGCTGATTCAGATAAACATGTGGCTGGTGGAACTGCCAGTGATGATAAAAAGAAGAAAATCATAATAGGAGTTTCATGCGGTATAGCGGCACTTCTGGTATTTATAGGTATTATTACCGGTGTAGTTATTCATAACAGAAGTAAAGAATCATATAAATATAATTATGAAAAAGGTATGGAAAGCTATAAGAATAATGATTATGATTCGGCTGTGAAGTATCTTTCAAAGGCAGCTAAGCTCAATGAAGGTAAGAAAAACACAGAGCTTAAGTATACATTATATGAGTGCTATAAAGAAGAGAATAATACAGATAAGCAGATAGAAACACTTAAAGATATCCTGTCTTATGATGAGAATAATCAGAAGTCAATACAGGAGCTTGCATCTATATATGAACAAAAAAAGGATGGCAATGCACTTAATACACTGATAAAGTCGTATAAAAACAAAGAAGGTTATAAGTATCTTTCAGATTATATTGTTGAGAATCCTAAACCATCGGTTGAAGCAGGAACTTATGATGATGAGGTTAAGCTGCAATTTACAGAAAGCTCTTCTTCAACAATATATTATACGCAGGATAAATCTGAGCCAACTGAAAAAAGTACAAAATATAATGGTGATACCATTGAGATTAAGAATGGAACAACTACTATCAAAGCAGTAGCTGTTAATTCAATAGGAGTATATAGTGATGTTGTTGAGCTTCAGTATGTTGTTGACTACAAGAAGCCATCAACACCAACGGTTAGTCCGGAATCTGGAACATATGCAGAGGGACAGCAGGTGACTATAAGCAATATTCCAGTTGGAAGTAAAGCATATTACACACTGGATGGCTCGACACCAACAGCAGGCTCGGAAGAGTATACTGAACCCTTTGATATTCCTGAAGGCAACAATGTAATATCAGTTATAATAATAGATTCACATAATAAGGCGAGTTCAGTAGTCAAAAGAAATTATGTGATAAATAAGGCAAAAACATTTTCTTATAATGAATGCCTTGAAATATTAAAAAACAGACTTATTGCGGATGGTGTACTTAAGTCAGATGGTAATACGACCAGTGATGGCAGAAAGGTGACTTTTGTATATCAGCCAAAAGCAACAGTCAATTCGGTTGAGATGTATATCGTAAGGTTTGATGTTACAGATAAATCAAAGACATCTACTGAAGGGTATTATGGAATAGGAATCAAGAATGGAACATGTTACAAAGTAACTAATTCAAACGGCTCTTACAGTTCTTCTGAATATTAACATTTAAATAATGTAAAACGTAAGAGGACTAATAGCTATAAATAGGTTTTGATGTGTGATCAGCACTTCAGATATAATATAACACTGAAAGGGGTATTATAATGTACAAGATTCTTAAGGCTGAAAAATTAGCAGAAAAGATTTTTCTTATGGATGTTGAAGCACCAAGAGTTGCTAAACACTGTGAACCTGGCCAGTTCATTATTGTTAAAATGGATGAAAAAGGGGAAAGAATTCCTCTTACAATCTGTGATTATGACAGAGAGGCTGGAACAATTACTATTGTATTCCAGATAGTCGGAGCATCAACAGAAAAGATGTCACATCTTAAGGCAGGAGATGCATTTAGTGATTTTGTAGGACCTTTAGGATGCCCTTCAGAATTAATCCATGAGGATATTGAAGAATTAAAGAAGCAGAAGATAGTATTCATAGCAGGTGGTGTTGGAACAGCTCCAGTTTATCCACAGGTTAAGTGGCTTCATGAGCATGGAGTTGATGCAGATGTTATTGTTGGTGCTAAGAATAAAGATCTTATTCTGCTTGAAGATGAGATGAAGGCTGTTGCCGGCAATCTCTATATAACAACAGATGATGGAAGCTATGTAAGAAAAGGTATGGGTACAGATGTACTTAAAGACCTTTATGCACAGGGCAAGAAGTATGATAAGTGTATAGCTATCGGACCATTGATTATGATGAAGTTTGTCTGTCTGTTAACTAAGGAGCTTGGTATTCCTACAGTTGTAAGTATGAATCCTATTATGGTTGATGGAACTGGAATGTGTGGAGCATGCAGACTTCAGGTTGGTGATGAGATTAAGTTCGCTTGTGTTGATGGACCAGAGTTTGATGGACATCTTGTAGATTTTGATCAGGCTATGAAACGTCAGCAGACATATAAAACAGAAGAGGGCAGAGCTATGCTTGCTGCTCTTGAGGGTGAAACTCATCATGGTGGATGTGGAAACTGTAATTAATTGTTGGTATTCATTAAGAAGCATGGTTACTGTTTGATTATATACTTGTGAACAGTGACGCGATTAATCGATGGAAAAGAGGTATAATAATGGATGTTATGAAAAAGGTTCCTGTAAGGGAACAGGCTCCAGATGTAAGAAATAAGAATTTTGATGAGGTTTGCCTCGGATATAATGCAGAAGAGGCACAGGAAGAGGCAACTCGTTGTCTTAATTGTAAGAATGCAAGATGTGTTCAGGGATGTCCAGTATCAATAAACATACCTGAGTTCATTCATAATGTAAAAGAAGGTAATTTTGCAGAAGCATATAAGGTTATTGGAAAGTCTTCAGCACTTCCAGCTGTATGTGGCCGTGTATGTCCACAGGAAACACAGTGTGAAGGACAGTGCGTAAGAGGTATTAAGGGTGAGGCTGTATCTATTGGAAAGCTTGAAAGATTTGTAGCTGACTGGGCTAGAGAAAACAATGTTGCACCTGAGATGCCAACAGAAAAGAAAGGCAAGAAGGTAGCTGTAATAGGTTCTGGTCCTTCAGGACTTACATGCGCAGGAGATCTCGCAAAGATGGGATATGAAGTAACTATATTTGAAGCACTTCATGAACCTGGTGGAGTATTAGTATATGGTATTCCTGAGTTCCGTCTTCCAAAGAAGACAGTAGTTGCATCAGAAGTTGAAAATGTTAAAAAGCTTGGTGTTAAGATAGAAACTAACGTAGTTATAGGTAAATCAATGACTATAGACCAGCTTCTTAATGAAGAAGGCTTCGATGCAGTATTTATTGGTTCAGGAGCAGGTCTTCCTAGATTTATGGGTATTCCAGGTGAAAATGCAAACGAAGTATTCTCAGCTAATGAGTATCTTACAAGAAGCAATCTTATGAAGGCATTCAGGGATGATTATGATACACCTATTGCGAAGTTTAAGAAAGTTGCAGTTGTAGGTGGCGGTAATGTTGCTATGGATGCTGCAAGAACAGCTTTAAGACTTGGAGCAGAAGTGCATATTGTATACAGAAGAAGCGAGGAAGAACTTCCAGCAAGAGCTGAGGAAGTACATCATGCTAAAGAAGAAGGTATTATATTTGACCTTCTTACTAACCCAACAGAAGTTCTCACAGATGAGAAGGGCAATGTTACAGGAATTAAGTGCGTAAAGATGGAACTTGGTGAACCAGATGCCTCAGGCAGAAGAAAGCCTGTTGAGATACCAGGTTCTGAGTTCGTTATGGAGCTTGATGCAGTTATCATGTCACTTGGTACATCACCTAACCCACTTATTTCATCAACAACTAAGGGACTTGATATTAATAAGAGAAAGTGTATTGTTGCAGAAGAAGATAATGGACAGACATCAAAGGAAGCAGTATATGCTGGTGGAGATGCTGTTACAGGTGCAGCGACAGTTATTCTTGCTATGGGTGCTGGTAAAGCAGCTGCAAAGGGTATTGATGAATATCTTTCTAATAAGTAATAATATATTAAAACTTTAAACTGATTGTAAATAAAGTTAAGCGGGAACACATGTATAAGATATGTGTTCCCGCTTATTATTTATTCGTTAAATAAGTTGTCAATATATTTGTCTGCAATTGTATCTAAGAGATCATCGCTTGTATCAGGAAAGTTTTTACTGATAGCCTTTTTGATATAGTCGCTTCTGTTGAAATATTTCATTTCCTCAGGAATGTCGTCAAGATAAGAAGCTTCTATATCATCCTTGCTTACGTTATCCTTAAGCCATGCTAAGATAGTATCAGTATCCCTGCTTTCAATAGCAGCCTTGCTCTTGATGTTTTTAGAATACTTTAAAGACCAGAAGCCAATAGCTATAAAGCCAATAAAAAGTAATCCCAGAACAATATTAATAAGTATGAAGTTGGAGCTTCCCTTTACAACGAGTTTAAGAATACCAATATCGTTAAGTATAAGTATTATTATACCGGCTGCACCACATACGAAAAATGTAATGGCTGATGATAAGTTGTCTTTGTATTTGTCCTCAGTGCTTTCGTAAAGATTGGCAGAGTGCATAAGAAGTTCATTTCCTTCTGCTTCGTTGCTTCCAAGTTCGTTAATGCCTGTTACACTGTCATCAATACCCGCAGTCTCTTTTTTTAATTCAATCTCATCATCAGAATGAATGTTATGTTCACTCATAATGTCCTCCTTGTTTAGTTGTTTAGTAAAGTATAAAATGTTTTACTACATGTTTGATTTATTATAGAATATAAATGTGAAAAATTAAAGAACATAAATGAAATATGAAAAATATTTCAAAGCAAAATAATAAAGAGAAAACAAAGAATAAGGAAGGCTTAAGATGACGGATATGAATAAGGTTTTGATATTAACAGGTGGTTATGTAGATATACAATGGGCAAAAGAATGGCTTGCAGATAAAAAATTCGACTATTGTATAGCGGCAGACAGAGGCCTTATGTATGCTGACAGACTTGGACTGGATATTGACTTTTTACTAGGTGATTATGATTCGGTCGATGAACGTGTGCTTGAAAGATATAAAAAAAAGGTTGATTTTGAAGTATATCCATGTGAAAAGGATTATACTGATACTCATCTTGCAATAATGACGGCTGTACAAAAGGGGGCTTCTGATATATATATACTTGGTGCGATAGGAACAAGGATGGATCATACAATGACTAATATCGGAAATATGAAAGCTGCACTGGACTCAGGAGTGAACTGCCACATAGTTGATAAATATAATTGTATATATCTTGTAAATAATGACACTGGCATGCACTTAATAAAGAAAAAGGAACAGTATGGAAAATATGTTTCTATTGTTCCGATGAGTGAAGAGGTTGTTATAACACTTGAAGGTTTTAAATATTGCCTTAACAAATACATTTTAAAGCAGGGACTTAGTATATGTCAGAGCAATGAGATTGAAAATGATGAGGCTTCTATAATAATCCATAAGGGGTTGGCTGCTATATTTGAAACGACAGATTAAAACTGTGCAAAATTAATGAAAAATCTAAAAAAAACATTAAAAATCACTAGGAATGATACAAATATTTACTTGAAATAAATGGTTGATTGTTATAAAATAAACAATAGTTGTTTGCACTAAGCAATGTATATTAAAGAGGAGGTCTCGATAATGAGTAATACTACACAGGCTTTATCAAGAATCGAAGCTATTCTTGATGACAGCAGTTTTGTTGAAATCGGAGCCAGAGTTACAGCCAGAGCTACAGATTTTAACATGCAGGAAAAGAAAGCTCCATCTGATGGTGTAATAACAGGTTATGGAGTGGTTAATGGAAATCTCGTGTATGTATATAGCCAGGATGCTTCTGTTTTAGGCGGAACTATCGGTGAAATGCATGCTAAGAAGATTGCCAGCCTTTATGAGAAGGCAATGAAAATGGGAGCTCCTGTGGTAGGTCTGATTGACTGCGCAGGTTTAAGACTTCAGGAAGCAACAGATGCACTTAATGGTTTTGGTGAAATCTATAAGAATATGTCACTTGCTTCAGGAATTATTCCACAGATTACAGCTGTTTATGGCGAATGTGGTGGAGGTCTTGCCGTTCTTGCAGAACTTTCAGATTTCGTATTTGTTGAAGAAAAAAAGGCTAAGTTATTCGTTAACAGTCCTAATGCATTAGATGGCAATTATGAGTCAAAGCTTGATACATCAAGTGCTAAGTTTATGGCAGAAGCAGGTGTTGTTGATTTTGTTGGAGATGAAGAAACTATCGCTAACGGAGTAAGACAGCTTGTATCTATGCTTCCATCTAATAATGCTGAGGGTACAGTATGTACTGATAATCAGGATGATCTTAACAGAGTATGCCAGGATATGGAAGCAGAAATAGCTGATCCTGCACTTGCACTTACAGATATTTCAGATGATGGTGTATTTGTTGAAGCTAAGGCAGAATATGCTAAAGAGATGGTTACAGGATTCATTCTTGTTGATGGCGTTACAGTTGGTGCAGTAGCTAACAGAACAGCTCTTTATGATGAGAATGGTGAAAAGGCAGAAGAATTTGCACCAGTACTTACAACAGCAGGTGCTTATAAGGCAGCTGAGTTTGTTACATTCTGTAATGCATTTGAAATACCAGTTCTTACACTTACTAATGTTAAGGGCTTTGAAGCTACAGTTAAGTCAGAAAGAACAATAGCTAAAGCAGCAGCTAAGCTTGTATATGCATTTTCTAATGCAGATGTACCTAAGGTTAATATTATTACAGGTGAAGCTTATGGTAGTGCTTATGTAGCTATGAATTCAAAATCAATAGGTGCAGATATGGTATATGCATGGCCACAGGCTAGCATTGGCATGATGGATGCTTCATTGGCAGCTAAGATTATGTACGCTGATGATATCGCAGCTTCTAAGGATGTTACATCAACTATTAACGAAAAGGCAGCAGAATATGCAGCTTTACAGTCAAGTGTTGACCAGGCAGCAGCAAGAGGCTATGTTGATACTATTATTAATCCAGAAGACACAAGAAAGTATGTTGCAGCAGCATTTGAAATGTTGTTTGATAAAAGAGAGGTTCGTGCAGATAAGAAGCATGGTACAGTATAATAAAGAGGTGATAATATGAAGAAAGTTAATATCAAAAAGTTCTTAGTGTTATTTTCACTGCTTGTATGTGTATTCTGCATGACAGCCTGCGATTCATCTAATGGTACTATATCAACAACAAGTGCAAAGTTAGAACGTAAGAATATGATTATCCAGGTGTATCAGTCATATTTGGAAGACTGGACAACTGATATGATTGCATATCTTGACCAGAATGATTCAGCTAAGATAACATCTGATGCAGAGTCAGCATTACCACTTGCATTGGTTAATGGCAAGCAGTATATTGTGGATCAGGAAGGTCTTACAGCAAAGACTATTGGCTTTTATAACAGCTGGAATAGTACAAGAGGAGAACTTGGTGCACTTAAGAGTATTGGAACTATCAATATAGCACTTAACAAGGATACTGGTAAGTTATGTACTATAACAGTCGATACAGCTTATGAGAAGAATGATAAAGTATCTTTTGAATTTGTTATAAATGATGATTTCTCACTTGAAAATGGTGCTATCAATCCATCATATACAACAGGACAGAAAATGTATAAGGCAGTTATGAACACAATTATAGGTATGGGTACAGTATTTATCGTGCTTATATTTATTTCATTCATAATCGGCTTATTCAAGTATATAAGTGTTTGGGAGAATAAGAATAAAGCTAAGAATAACGCATCAGCAGATGCTCAGGGTGTTAATAATGCAATAGCCCAGATTGTTTCTAATGAAGAACAGGATGAAGAGGTTGATGACCTTGAACTTGTTGCAGTTATAACAGCAGCTATTGCAGCATCAGAGAATACATCTACAGACGGACTTGTTGTTCGTTCAATCAGAAAGGTTAATAGCAGGAGGAAATAATTATGAAGAATTATACAATAACAGTTAATGGTAATGTATATGATGTTACTGTAGAAGAAGGAACAGGAAATGGTGCACCAGCAGCAAAGGCAGTAGCACCTAAAGCAGCTCCAAAGGCTGCACCAAAAGCAGCAGCACCAGCAGGCGCACAGGGTGCAGTTAAGGTTAATGCACCTATGCCGGGCAAGATTCTTAAGGTTAACGCAGCAGCAGGCGCAGCTGTAAAGAAGGGTGACGTATTAGTTGTCCTTGAAGCTATGAAGATGGAAAATGAAATTTGTGCACCACAGGATGGTACAGTTGCAACAGTTGAATGTGCAGCTGGTGATTCTGTAGAGTCAGGTAAAGTATTAGTTTCTATGAACTAATTGATATATATATATCAATCTAGAAGTGTAGAAATAATATACGGAGGTAAAAAATGGAATATATTTTATCAACATTGGGAAACCTCGTACACCAGACAGCATTCTTTAACCTCACATGGGGTAACTATCTGATGGTTCTGGTTGCACTGTTTTTCATGTATTTAGCGATTAAAAAAGAATATGAACCTCTGCTTTTAGTACCTATTTCTTTTGGTATGTTACTTGTTAATCTTTTCCCTGATATAATGTTATCTATTGAAGATTCAAGTAACGGAGTAGGTGGTTTATTACATTACTTTTATTTATTAGATGAATGGAGTATTCTTCCATCACTTATTTTCCTTGGAGTTGGTGCAATGACAGACTTCGGTCCTCTTATTGCCAACCCTAAGAGCTTCCTTTTAGGAGCTGCTGCACAGTTCGGTATATTCGCAGCATATATAATGGCTATATTTATGGGATTCCCAGATAAGGCAGCCGCAGCTATATCTATTATCGGTGGAGCTGATGGTCCTACATCAATCTTCCTTGCAGGTAAGCTTGGTCAGACTAAGTATATGGGACCTATTGCGGTTGCAGCATATTCATATATGTCTTTAGTACCTATTATACAGCCACCTATTATGAAGTTATTAACTACTAAGAAAGAAAGAGAAGTCAAGATGGAACAGTTAAGACCTGTATCTAAGCTTGAAAAGATTCTTTTCCCTATTGTAGTTACAATAGTTGTTGTACTTATTCTTCCAACAACAGCACCACTTGTAGGTATGCTTATGCTTGGTAACTTATTCAGAGAATCAGGTGTTGTTAAGCAGCTTACAGAAACAGCCTCTAATGCACTTATGTATATCGTAGTTATTATACTTGGTACATCAGTAGGTGCTACAACAAGTGCAGAAGCATTCCTTAATCTTGATACTTTAAAGATTGTTGCACTTGGTCTTATTGCTTTCTGCTTTGGTACAGCAGCTGGTGTTGTATTTGGTAAGATTATGTGTAAAGCTACACATGGTAAGGTTAATCCACTTATCGGTTCAGCAGGTGTATCTGCGGTTCCTATGGCAGCCAGAGTTTCACAGAAGGTTGGTACTGAGGCAGATCCTTCTAACTTCCTTCTGATGCATGCTATGGGACCTAATGTTGCCGGAGTTATTGGTACAGCGGTTGCAGCGGGTACATTTATGGCGATGTTTGGTGTCATGTAAAACGGACTAAGAGTCTCTAAGCTCGCATAATACGCGAGTTAAGACACTCTAAGTCCGTAAGAAGTTGCTGTCGCAACTTCCAGAGGGTTAAAGCTGCTTGTGGTTATGCAGACTAAGACCTTCTAAATTCATTAGAAGTTGCAATAGCAACTTCTATAATGTTACAGACTTTGCGGGTTAAGACCCTCTAAGTCCGTAAGGAAATTGCCAATGGCAATTTCACTGAAATAGGGAGGTATTAGAGTATATAATACGCAGACTAAGACCCTCTCATAATCAATTTATTACTTTATATATAGAAATATATAGGAGGAGTTTAAGATGGCAGATCAGGTTAAGAAACCATTAAAGATAACTGAAACTGTATTAAGAGATGCTCATCAGTCACTTATTGCTACTAGAATGACAACTGAGCAGATGCTTCCAATCATAGACAAGATGGATAAGGTTGGTTATCATTCAGTTGAGTGCTGGGGCGGTGCTACATTTGATGCATCACTTCGTTTCCTTAAGGAAGATCCTTGGGAAAGACTTCGTAAGTTAAGAGATGGTTTTAAGAATACAAAGTTACAGATGTTATTCAGAGGACAGAATATCCTCGGATACAATCATTATGCAGATGACGTTGTAGAATATTTCGTGCAGAAGTCTATTGCTAATGGTATTGATATAATCAGAATATTTGACTGTTTCAATGATTTAAGAAATCTTAAGTCATCAGTTGAGGCAGTTAAGCTTGTTAAGAAGGAAAATCCTAATGCTCACGCACAGATAGCACTTTGCTATACACTTGGTGATGCATATACTCTTGACTACTGGAAAGAAACAGCTAAGAGAATTGAGGATATGGGTGCAGATTCTATCTGTATCAAGGATATGGCAGGTTTACTTGTTCCTGCTAAGGCTACAGAGCTTGTACAGGCATTAAAGGATGGTTCTTCACTTCCTATCCAGATGCATACACATTATACATCAGGTGTTGCTTCAATGACATATATGAAGGCAGTTGAAGCTGGTGCAGATATCATAGATACAGCTATGTCACCATTCTCAATGGGAACATCACAGCCAGCTACAGAAGTTATGGTAGAGGCATTTAAGGGTACAGAGTACGATACAGGTCTTGACCAGAACCTTCTTGCAGAGATAGCTGCTTACTTCCAGCCAATGAGAGAAGAAGCGTTAAAGTCAGGTCTTATGAATACTAAGGTTCTTGGCGTTAATATCAAGACATTATTATATCAGGTACCTGGTGGTATGCTTTCTAACCTTGTATCACAGCTTAAGGAAGCTGGTGCAGAAGATAAGTATCAGGCAGTCCTTGAGGAAATTCCTAAGGTTCGTAAGGACTTTGGTGAACCACCTCTTGTTACACCATCATCACAGATTGTTGGTACACAGGCTGTTCTTAATGTATTACAGGGCGAGCGTTATAAGATGATTACTAAGGAATCTAAGAAGGTTCTTATGGGTGAATTCGGACAGACAATCAAGCCATTTAACCCAGAAGTACAGAAGAAGGCTATAGGTGATGCTACACCTATCACATGCCGTCCAGCAGACCTTATTGAGCCACAGCTTGAGAAGTTCAAGAATGACCCAGTTGTACAGCAGTACAAGCAGCAGGATGAGGATGTGCTTTCATACGCATTATTCCCAGCAGTTGCTACAGAGTTCTTCAAGTATAGAGAAGCACAGCAGAAGAAGGTTGACCCAGCTAAGGCAGATACAGCTAATAAGGCATATCCAGTTTAATAGCATAACTGGTTTTAATATTGATAAATAATTATGAGATGATTATTATGTATTGTATAATATATAGTAATCATCTCATTTTTGATGTAGTAAAGAAGATTAGGAGAACACATATGATATGAAGTTTACATTAAAATGACAGTTGACATATGAGCTATCAAAAAGTAATATTAGATAAGTGTTTGTGTGCACTAATTAGATAAAATACATAGTTAAAATATATAAAATGGAGGAATGATATGAGAATAGGTATTATTGGATATGGTAACTTAGGCAGAGGTGTGGAGTGCGCTATTAAGCAGAATCCGGATATGGAGTTGGCAGCAGTATTTACGAGACGTTCACCAGAAAGTGTTTCTATATTAACTAAGGAAGCTGTAGTTTGCTCAGTAGAAGATATAGAGCAGTGGAAGGATAAGATTGATGTAATGATTCTTTGTGGTGGAAGTGCAACAGATTTACCAGTTCAGACACCAAGGTTTGCAGAGATGTTTAATGTCGTTGACAGCTTTGATACACATGCAAGAATTCCAGAACATTTTGACAATGTTGATGCCGCTGCTAAGAAGAGCGGACATATCGGAATTATATCAGTAGGCTGGGATCCAGGAATGTTCTCTTTGAACCGTATGTATGCCAATGCTATATTACCAGATGGCAAGGATTATACATTCTGGGGCAAGGGTGTAAGTCAGGGACATTCAGATGCTATCCGCCGTGTTGAAGGCGTTAAGGATGGCAAGCAGTACACGATTCCTGTAGAGGCAGCTCTAGAGGCAGTAAGAAACGGTGAGAATCCAGATCTTACAACAAGACAGAAACATACAAGAGAATGTTTTGTAGTATTAGAGGAAGGTGCTGATGCTGCAAAGGTTGAGGAAACAATCAAGAACATGCCTAATTACTTTGCTGATTATGATACAACAGTTCATTTTATCAGTGAAGAAGAATTAAAGAAAAACCACAGTGGAATTCCACACGGAGGTTTCGTTATCCGCACAGGAAAGACAGGCTGGAATAATGAAAACAGTCACGTTATAGAATACAGCTTAAAGCTTGATTCTAACCCAGAATTCACATCTTGCGTTATCGTAGCATATGCAAGAGCAGCTTATCGTCTTTATAAGGAAGGTCAGAGCGGCTGCAAGACAGTATTTGATATTGCACCTGCATATCTTAGTGCTAAGGACGGAGCAGAGCTTAGAAAGAACCTTCTGTAATCTAGTCACTATACAGGATGACCATAAGTAATGAGTAGTGCTGGAGGAAAAAATAATAAAGAGAGAATATCTCGTAGGCAGCAGCCGGGGATGGAATTCATTAGTCCCTGTCATCATAATAAAATAAAAGAAATTCTGCTATGACATAATGTTTTAGGGTGACCAGCATAATGACATAGCGGAATAATGGAGTATATTTAGATGATTAAGTTAGAAAGATATGAAGTCATGAATTTTGAAAATGCTATGAGAGGTGCAAGAAACCCTCTTAACAGCTGGGCAAGAATGGACAGCAAAACAGAGAATGGTGTATTTACATTTGGCCCTAATGACTTAGACCTTGCAAAAAGACTATGTAAGGCGGGTTCAGACCATAGAAAGTTCATTAGACAGATATTTGTAACGGTAGATATAACAGCACCAATATACTGGTGGAAGGAATATGACACATATAAGGTTGGAACAGTTGCCAACTCAACAAGTACAATGCACAAAATTCACAGCAAGCCATTTGAAATGAGTGATTTCAGTGTTGACCATTGTACAGAGGCAGCACTTGATATGATGCAGAAAAATATAGATTTTCTTGAAACAATACGTCAGGAGTTTGTAGAAACAAAGGATAAGAATCTATGGTACAGTATGATTCAGTTATTGCCAGAAAGCTATAACCAGATGAGAACATGTACATTTAATTATGAGAATCTTGCTGGTATGTATTATTCAAGAAGAAATCATAAGCTTGCTGAATGGCATACATTTTGTGACTGGGCTTTGGAACTTCCATATTTCAAGGAGCTTCTTGTTCAGAATGAAAATGAACAGGCATGATTTCCTTAAAAAGAAAGGATATATATGAGCAGTGTAATAATAATAGGTGGTGGTGCTGCCGGCATGATGGCTGCTATAATAGCAGCCAGAAATGGGCATACTGCTACACTTATGGAAAAAAACGAAAAGCCTGGGAAAAAGCTTTTTATTACAGGTAAAGGCAGATGTAACTTTACCAATGCCGGTGATGAAGAAGATATAAGACAGAGTGTTGTAACCAATCCCAAGTTTATGTACAGCGCATTTAAGGGCTTTTCCAACTATGATGTTATGGGCTTTTTTGATGAACTGGGACTTAAGTTCAAGATAGAAAGAGGAAACAGATGCTTTCCAGAGTCTGATCATTCATCAGATGTTATATCAGCACTCGTAAGAGAAATGCGTAAGCTTAAAGTGAATATCATGCTTAACACAGAGGTCATTGATGTGCTTACAGAAGATATAGAGGATGGAACTAAGAGATTTGGTGGGGTTGAGTATAAAGAGACAACTTCGGATAAGAAACAGCTGTTAAAGGCTGACTATTGTATTATAGCAACAGGTGGCAACTCTTATTCAAGTACGGGTTCAACAGGTGATGGATATAGATTTGCAAGGAATATGTCACATACAGTTACACCTGTTATTCCTGCACTTGTTCCACTTACAATCAGGGAAGAATGGGCATCTGAGCTTATGGGACTTAGTCTTAGGAATATTTCTATCAGTATTCTTGATAATAAGAAAGAAGTATATAGCGATTTTGGCGAGATGCTTTTCACACATTTTGGTGTAAGTGGTCCGGTTATACTTAGCGCAAGCAGCTATACAACAGCTATACTAAGGAAAAGACCGCTAAAGCTTATAGTTGATCTTAAACCGGCATTATCAGAGGAACAGCTGGATGAAAGAATATTAAGGGATTTTTCAGAAGAGAAGAATAAAGCATATAAGAATTCTTTAGATAAATTACTTCCCAAAAAACTTATTCCGGTTATAGTAAGGCTTAGTGATATAAATAAAGATAAGAAGGTAAATGAAATCACAAAGCAGGAAAGACAGGGGCTGGTTCATCTTATAAAGAATCTTGAGATGACTGTTACTGGTACTAGAGGATTTAACGAAGCTATTATCACCCATGGAGGTGTTAATGTAAAGGAAATAAATCCATCAACTATGGAGTCCAAGCTTGTACAAAATGTATATTTTGCAGGAGAGGTGCTTGATGTTGATGCCGTTACAGGTGGGTTTAATCTGCAGGTTGCATGGTCAAGTGCGTATGCAGCTGCATCACATTTAGAATAAAAATTTTTTATACAAGGAGAGGAATTATGGCATATTCAGTTGCAATAGATGGACCAGCAGGAGCTGGCAAAAGTACAATAGCAAAGCTTATTTCAAAGGAAATGGGATACATATATGTAGATACAGGTGCTATGTATAGAGCAATGGCTGTGTATTTTACAAAGAATAATATTGATCCTGATGATGAAAATGCAATCAATGCGGCTGTAGGTAATGTTGATATCAGTATCGAATATCAGAATGGAGAACAGCAGGTAATACTTAATGGCGAGAATGTGACAGGTCTTTTAAGAACTGAAGAGACAGGAAATATGGCATCAAGAACATCTAAGTATAAAGAAGTAAGAAGCAAGCTTGTTGAGCTCCAAAGACAGCTTGCAAAGACTTCTGATGTTGTTATGGATGGAAGAGATATTGGAACAACAGTGCTTCCAGACGCATTTGTAAAGATATATCTTACAGCAAGCTCTGATGCGAGGGCAAAAAGAAGATATGATGAACTGGCTGCTAAGGGTGAGCAATGTGATATTAATGATATAAAGGAAGATATTGAAAAAAGAGATTATCAGGATATGCATAGGGAAATATCACCACTTAAACAGGCAGATGATGCCATACTGCTTGATACATCCAATATGAATATAGAGCAGGTTGTTGCAGCAATGAGAGATATTATAGATAAAGCTATTAAAAATAGTTAATAGTTGAGAATAGTGTGAAAAATAGGATTTTTCACACGCAAGATTTGTGCTTACGCACAAACTTGAGATGCGCAAAAGACAGCGCAAGAATTGAGAATAAAATGAAGGTAGCAGATATGTCAAAAATAGAAGTTATTCTTGCGAAATCAGCTGGTTTTTGCTTTGGAGTACATAGAGCAGTTGATACAGTATATGAACGTACAGATAAGGAAAATGTATACACGTATGGTCCTATTATTCATAACGAGGAAGTTGTAAAGGATCTTGAAAGCAAAGGCGTAAGGGCAATATCAGATGTTGACGAGATTGAAGGCATGAATGATAATGCTACAGTTATCATAAGGTCACATGGCGTATCAAAGAATGTGTATGATAGTATTAAGGCAAAAAAATACGAAATAGTTGATGCAACATGTCCTTTTGTGCTTAAAATCCACAGAATAGTTGAAGAAGAAAGTGCAAAGGGCAAGCAGATAATCATAATCGGTAATGAGAAGCATCCGGAGGTTGAAGGTATAATGGGATGGTCACATAGTCCGGTTTTTGTGATAGATACAGTTGAAAAAGCAAAGAATATGCAGCTGGATAACAAAAAAGAAGTGGTGATTGTATCCCAAACGACATTTAATTACAATAAATTTAAAGAATTAGTTGAAATTATCAACGAAAAGGGGTACAATATTACCATTAAAAATACTATTTGTAATGCCACGGAAGAACGTCAGACTGAGGCAAGAGATATTGCACAGAAAGTTGATGCAATGATTGTTATCGGCGACAAGAGTAGTTCCAATACAAGAAAACTGTATGAGATTTGTAAAGGCGAATGTGAGAATACATTTTACATTCAAACTCTAAAAGATCTGGACTTAAAAAGTCTTAATCTGGTAAACAGCATAGGTATTACAGCTGGGGCATCTACCCCGAACAATATCATTGAGGAGGTTTATACTAATGTCAGAGAATTTTGCAGAGATGTTAGCTAACGAAGAGTGGAAGGAAATTCATACAGGAGAAGTTGTTGATGGCACTGTAATAGCAGTTAAAGATGATCAGATCGTTCTTAACATAGGCTATAAGGCTGATGGTATTATCACAAGAAGTGAATACACATCACAGCCAGGGCTTGATCTTACAACAGTTGTTTCTGTTGGTGATGAGATGAAGGCTAAGGTACTTAAGCTTAACGATGGAGAAGGTCAGGTACTTCTTACATATAGAAAGCTTGTCGCAGACAACGGAAGCAAGAAGCTTGAAGAAGCATTTAATAACAATGAGCCTGTAACAGCAACAGTAACAAGAGTTATCAAGGGTGGTCTTGAAGTTGTTGTTGATGAAACAAGAGTATTTATTCCAGCAAGCCTTGTTTCAGATTCATATGTAAAGGATTTCTCAGATTATGCTGGTAAGGAAGTAACATTTGTATTAACAGAATATGATCCTAAGAACAGAAAGGTTATCGGAGATTGCAAGCAGCTTATTGTTGCAGCTAAGAAGGCAGCTCAGGAAGAATTACTTTCTAAGATTCACGAAGGTGATACAATCGAAGGAACAGTTAAGAATGTAACAGATTTTGGTGCATTTATTGATCTTGGTGGAGTTGATGGACTCCTTCATATTTCAGAAATGTCATGGGGCAGAACAGAGAATCCTAAGAAGGTATACAAGATTGGTGATTCTGTTAAGTGCTTCATTAAGGAAATCAATGGTGATAAGATTGCTCTTTCTGTTAAGTATCCAGATCAGAATCCATGGAATGATGCATCTACAAAGTATGCTGTAGGTAATGTTGTTACTGGTAAGGTAGCAAGAATGACAGACTTTGGTGCATTTGTACAGCTTGAAGATGGTATTGATGCTTTACTTCATGTATCACAGATTTCAAGAGAACACATCAACAAGCCAGAAGATGTATTAAAGATTGGTCAGGAAATCACAGCTAAGGTTGTAGACCTTAACGAAGCTGAGAAGAAGATCAGCTTAAGCATGAAAGCAGTATCAGATGATGCAGCAGAGCAGGAAGAAGTTCAGACAGAAGAATAATAAATAATACGAATAAGTATATAAAAAGATTCCAGTGGTTTTATAACTATTGGAATCTTTTTTGATTATATGTTATAAAAAATGAATGTTTATAAATGTCTATACAAAATGCCTATACATATTTTTTTAAGGTAAGATATGTTCTTCCTTTTCTTGTTTCACTTTCATCCCCAACATATATGAATTTTCCTTTGCCGCGTATAACAAGAATATCATCGGGTTTCAAATGCATGCTTTTGTTTTCTATGCACTGGCCATTGACATATATTTTTTTAGAGGAAAATAACTCACCGGAACTGCTTCTTGACAGTTTTGTTATAGAAGCTACAACAGCATCTATTCGTGGAGAAGCTGCGATTATACGTATGTCCTCAAGTTCAGGCTTTAAAGCTGGTACTTCATGTGTGCAGACGGAACAACGCATATGAGTGTGGCGTACGGTGTCAAGGTGGTCACATATATAATCAGAAATGTGTGAAATACAGAATACGTAGGCATCGGTTTCCTTTATAATAATATCACCTATGAGTTCCCGTTCTATTCCAAGGTTCATAAGAGCACCAAGATAATCACGATGGTCAAGCTTTTCAGCAAACTTTACAGACAATGGTTCAATCTTTAAGGTTGTTATCGGATAGCCAGCATCATAGCCATATAAGTTTGGAGAACCAAAACGAATAAGCTGCCTTTCGCATAACGGACTGCCACCATATATATCATGATCAATAAAAGATAAGTCTTTTTTAAATGAGTTAACAACTGAAAGCTCACTTATGCTAAGAAAGTTGGTATATGTATATATATTATGATTAAATGCCTGATTAGCGGTGTCTAAAATTTTTCTTTTTAACAAGTCCTCTTCATTCATAGTAAAAATCCTTTCTGTTTTCTGTGCTTTACATTACATCCATGTAGAATACTGTATCATAATAATTTAATAATTAAAATAGAAACTGTAAATGCACAAATATATTTTTATATTTATTATTGATTTATTATTGTTGGCTATTGATTTTTTATTGATTGTACAACTATCTTTGACACATTTATTATAGTGTGATAAACTATTAACGAATATAAGGTAAAGCAATATATACGTGAATAGTTGCGGAAAGAACAGAGGAATATATTATGATTAATAATTACGAAGACTTTAAAAAACAGGTGTTCAGTATTACAAGTATAGATCTTAATGCTTATAAAGAAAAACAGATGAAAAGAAGAATAGATACACTTATAGCAAGAAATAAGTATGATGGATATGAAAGTTATATCAAGGCGATAAAATCTGATTCCAAGCTGCTTGACGAATTCGTGAATTATCTTACTATTAATGTATCTGAATTCTACAGGAACCCTGCACTGTGGAAAAAGCTTGAGGATATAATTCTTCCAGAACTTATAAATAAATTCGGAACAAGACTTAAGATATGGAGTGCTGCCTGCTCTACAGGTGATGAGCCATATTCCCTGGCTATGGTGCTTGCAAAGAAGGTTCCAATGAGAGATATTAAGATATATGCAACAGATATAGATGACCAGGTGCTTGAGAAGGCTAAGGATGGCGTATATTCAGCTAACAGTCTTAAAGGACTGCCAGATGAATATAAGAATAAATATTTTGAGAAAATGGGTGACAGGTATTATAAGATATCAGATGATATTAAAAAATGTGTTGAGTTTAAAAAGTCCAATCTTTTAAAGGATGCATATCCACAGGGTTGTCATCTTATAGTGTGCAGGAATGTTCTTATATACTTTACAGAAGATGCCAAGCTCGATATATATAAGAAGTTTAATAAGTCACTTGTTCAGGGTGGCTGCCTGTTTGTTGGTAATACAGAACAGATTATTAACTATAAGGATCTTGGTTATGAGTATAATGAACTGTTCTTTTATAGAAAAAAGTAATTATTGCATATGCTGTTTCATGGATGATATCCGTGGACAGCATATTTTTTATTGCCTCAGTGTCATAATCTGATACAGTTTTATCCGTAGATTCAGAATCTAATATAAGATATACATTTTTATCATTATAATCTTTTTTAAATACGGTCATATCACCCGAATATGATGGAATCATGATAAATGTACCATGTTTTTTTGTGTAACATGTTTCTTTGGTTGCTTTAATCCTACATTCAGAATCTACATATGCGGCAATGCTTTTGTGCATGGCGGTGTCCTCGTATGGAAGATAATAATAGTCTTTATAGTTGGGATAAAAGTATTTTAAAATGCCGGTGATAACAGGCAATCTAAGTTTTAATGTTGAATGTTCGGCTCTTAATACATAATATTCATCCTTTAGTAACACAGAAACAGGAAGTTCTTCTGGTAATGAAAAAGAAAGTGTTATATAAGCTGTACTGGATATATTATCAGACTGCTTAGCTTCATCTGCAATGTCATAGGCAGGTGTATACTCTATATCTTTGTAAGATATATGCTTGTTTATGATGTTATTATAACTTACTATTGAAGAAATCTTTATAAGACCGCATATATCTTCAAAATTATGGAGCAGAAGAAGCTTTTCTCTGTCAGCGTGTTTAGCTGGAAGCTGGTCTTTTTTTATATATTCTTTGTATACCTTTATGAGTTCGCCACCAGTATATGTATCGTTGCGGTGTATTCCAAGAAAATGTTCAACAGTTGTCTGATTATAACTTTCAAGTCTTAAGATGGACTTAAGCCCTTTAGCGTGCTTAAACAAATCAATGCTTCTCATATTATCAAGATTAAGCGGTATATTATGAATGGCTGCACGTTTTGTTAAAAATGGGATATCAAAATTGTCACCATTGAAATGTATGATTGATGAAAAATTTTCTGCAAGTTCACAGAACTTATGAATCAGTAATGGCTCATCAGAGGCACCTTCAGCAAGCCATTGGATTACTGTGAAGTGTCTGCCGTCGGTGAATGAAACTCCGATAAGATAGCAGAAACAGCCAGTTCTTGAAAAGCCGGTGGTTTCTATATCAAAGAAAAGATTATCTTTGATACAGAGCTGGTTATTTATATTAATATCAATTGTCTGTGTTATTGTTTTCATGTAATTATTGTCCTTTTTCTTTTAATATTCTGTTTTTAGCATCTTACATTATATTGATTGAGTAATTAACAAAAATGATATATATACTAAAAATACGTTAAAAAAATATCAGTTTTTGTTTATTATATACGAATATATACGCAAAAAAAAGTAGATTTTTAATCCTTATTGATATATTATATTAATATATTAGTTACTGTTAAGAACTGTCACATAATCAGGTAAATAATCATACAGAAGAAGTTTTCTTTTTTGTGATTGTCTATCTGATTAAGTATAGTGCTAAGCAGTAACATATATTATTTTATAAGGAGAAATATGTCATGGGAAAGTGTACATTTAAAGGTGGAATACATCCATATGACGGCAAGGAATTATCAAAGGATAAGCCTATAAAAGAGTTGTTCCCTGCTGTAGGAGAGATGGTTTTCCCACTTTCACAGCACATCGGTGCGCCGGCAGTTCCAGTAGTTGCCAAAGGTGATTACGTCCTTGCTGGACAGTTGATTGCCGAGGCTGGTGGATTCGTATCAGCTAATATCCATTCATCAGTTTCTGGTACAGTTAAGGCTATAGAGCCAAGAACGCTTGCCACAGGTGGAAAGTGCAATTCAATCATCATTGAGAATGATGGAGAATTTAAGGAAGTTGAGTATACTCCTAAGAAGTTAGAAGAACTTTCTAAAGAAGAAGTATTACAAAGAATTAAGGATGCAGGTGTAGTAGGTATGGGTGGTGCAGGCTTCCCTACTAACGTAAAGTTAAGCCCTAAGAATCCAGAAGGAATTGATTATATTATAGTAAATGGTGCTGAATGTGAACCATACCTTACATCCGATTACAGAAGACTTCTTGAAGAGTCAGACAAGATTGTACTCGGCTTAAAGGTTGCATTAAGCATTTTTGATCACGCTAAGGGTATTATTGGTATTGAGGATAATAAGCCTGAAGCTATCAAAGTTATGCAGGCAGCAGTTGCCTCTGAGCCAGATATCGAGGTTAAGGTTTTAAAGACCAAGTATCCTCAGGGTGGTGAGCGTAGTCTTATCTATGCTACAACAGGCAGAAGCATCAACTCAACTATGCTTCCAGCAGATGCAGGATGTATCGTACATAACGTAGATACAATATACAGCATATATATGGCTGTTATTGAAGGAAAGCCACTTACTAAGAGAATCGTTACTGTTACAGGTGATGGTGTTAAAGAACCAGGCAACTTCTATGTATGGCTTGGCATGAACTACAGACAGCTTCTTGAAGCAGTCGGTGGTGTAGTTGGCGAACCAGAGAAGTACATATCAGGTGGTCCTATGATGGGATTTGCTATGTACAGTCTCGATGTACCAGTTATAAAGGGAAGCTCATCACTTCTTGTATTCCAGAATGATGTTGTATCTAAGCTTGAAGAGACAGCATGTATCCGTTGTGGAAGATGTGGTGAAGGATGTCCAAGCCATTTACTTCCAGCTAAGCTTGCTTCATTTGCAGCTAAGAACGATGAAGCTGGTTTCGTTAAGTTTGATGGTATGGAGTGTGTAATGTGCGGAAGCTGTTCATATGTCTGTCCAGCTAAGAGACCATTAACACAGCAGATTAAGGCTATGAGAAGTATCGTTCTGGCTAACAGAAGAAAGAAATAAGGGAGGATTAAAAGTGAGCGAGATTTTTAACGTATCAACTAATCCACATGTACGTAGCAAGGATACTACTCAGACTATTATGAGAGACGTACTTATAGCGTTAGCCCCTGCTAGTATATTTGGTATTTATAACTTCGGAGTTCAGGCACTTATTCGTATCATAGTTGGTATTGTAGTGTGTATGGCTTCTGAAGCAGTATATGAGTATTTTATGCATAAGAAGATAACAGTTATGGACCTTAGTGCCGCTGTTACAGGTCTTCTTATTGCACTTAACATTCCATCAACTCTAAACATTGGTTTTGAGATTGTTGGCTGTGTATTTGCAATTATTATTGTTAAGCAGTTGTTTGGCGGAATTGGTCAGAACTTTATGAACCCTGCACTTGCAGCAAGATGTTTCCTTCTTATTGCATATACAGGTCCAATGACTAACTTCGTATGTGATGCATATTCTGGAGCTACACCTCTTGCTATATTAAAGCCAGGTTCAGAGGTTGTAGGACAGACAGCCCCTACACTTCTTACTATGTTTATTGGTAAGACAAGCGGTGTTATCGGTGAGACATCAGTTATATGTCTTCTTATCGGTGCTATATATCTTGTTGTAAGAAAGATTATTTCATTAAGAATTCCACTTTCTTACATTGGAACATTTGCAGTGCTTATATTCTTTTTTGCACCAGGACATCAGTTTGATGCTATGTATATGTTACAGGAAATCTGTGGTGGTGGTCTTATTCTTGGTGCTTTCTTTATGGCAACTGATTATGTTACATCACCTATCACACCTAATGGCAAGTTAGTATTCGGTGTCTGCTTAGGTTTACTTACATTCATATTCAGAATGTTCGGCGGTTCAGCAGAAGGCGTTTCATACGCAATCATCTTCTGTAACCTCTTAGTACCTCTTATCGAAAGAGTTACAGTACCTAAGTCATTTGGCAAGAAAAAGCCGGAAAAAAAGGCAAAGGAGGCTGCATAAGATGAAGAATATAATAAAAGACGCATGTATATTATTCGCAATTACACTTGTTGCAGGTATCCTTCTTGGTCTTGTATATAATGTAACTAAAGACCCTATCGCACAGCAGAACGAGAAGGCTAAGCAGAAGGCTTACCAGGAGGTTATTGCTGATGCTGATAAGTTTGAAGCACTTGATGGAAGTTATGCTTCTGATAAGGTAGCAGAAACAGCTAAGGCAGTACTTTCAGCTTCTGCAACAGATTTCTCTAAGGATGATGTATCAGAGGTAGTTGCTGGTATTAAGAATGGTAAGATTATAGGTTTCGTGGTAACAGTTGTTGCACATGATGGTTACGGCGGAGATATCAAGTTCTCTGTTGGACTTTCAACAGATGGAACATATCTTGGAACATCTATTCTTACAATAAGTGAAACAGCAGGTCTTGGTATGAGAGCTAAGCAGGATCCTTCATTCTTAGCACAGTTTAACGGAACTAAGACTTCAGAATATAAGGTAGTAACAGATGGAACAGGTTCATCATCAGACAGCTCTATTGATGCAATCGGTGGTTCTACAGTTACATCTAAGGCTATAACAAAGGGTGTTAATGCAGCATTAGCTGTATATGCAGACCTTGCTAAGGCTAATGTTAAGACAGTAGGAGGTGTTTCAGTTGAATAAATGTGTTGAAAGACTTTATAATGGTATTATCAAAGAGAATCCTACTCTGGTTTTAACACTTGGTATGTGTCCTACACTTGCGGTTACTACATCAGCAATCAATGGTATCGGAATGGGACTTTCTACAACAGCAGTTCTTATGCTTTCTAACCTTTTCATTTCATTACTTAGAAAGGTTATTCCAGACAGCGTAAGAATGCCAGCTTATATCGTGATCGTTGCATCATTTGTTACAATAATACAGTTCTTATTACAGGGCTTTGTGCCATCTATATATGATGCACTTGGTATCTATATACCACTTATCGTTGTTAACTGTATTATCTTAGGACGTGCAGAGTCATATGCTTCTAAGAACCCAGCACTTCCATCAATGTTTGATGGTATCGGAATGGGACTTGGTTTCACATGTGCTATCACAATCCTTGGTGCAATCAGAGAGTTACTTGGTGGCGGAACAATCCTTTCAACAGGTAGTTCAGCACTTGTAGATCTTTCTAACTTTGGTTATACACCAGCTAGTATATTTATCCTTGCACCTGGTGCATTCTTCGTACTTGCTATGTGTGTAGCTGTTATGAACAGAGTAAAGAGAAAGCATGGAATGAAGCCTGCTGAGGTTCCAGACTATGTTTCAGATGAAGAAAAAGAGAACTAAGGGAGGAGAGTAAAAGATGAATTTATTAGTTATCGCTATAAGCACAGCGCTTGTTAACAACGTTGTATTAAGCCAGTTCTTAGGTCTGTGTCCTTTCCTTGGTGTATCAAAGAAAATAAACACAGCTGCCGGAATGGGTGGCGCTGTTATTGGTGTTATCTCTATATCATCAATCATATGCAGCCTTATATATGATTTTATATTAACACCACTTAACCTTACATACCTGAATACTGTAGTATTCATTCTTGTAATAGCAACATTAGTTCAGTTCGTTGAGATGGTACTTAAGAAGTGTATGCCACCTTTATATGAGGCACTTGGTGTATACCTTCCACTTATCACAACTAACTGTGCCGTACTTGGTATCGCTTTAACAAATGTACAGAATTCATACAACTTAATCGAATCATTTGTAAGTGGTCTTGGTACAGCTATTGGTTTCACAATAGCTATCGTAATAATGGCTGGTGTACGTGAGCGTACAGAGGACAATGATGTTCCAGAAAGTTTTAAGGGAATGCCTATCGTTCTTTTAACAGCAGGACTTATGTCAATTGCATTTTTCGGATTTTCAGGAATAATCTAAGGAGGATATTGAATAATGACAGGTATTATTATTGCGGCTTGTGCCGTAGGTGTAACAGGTCTTCTTCTTGGACTCTTCCTTGGATTTATGGGAAAGAAGTTTGCAGTTGAGGTTGACCAGAAGGAAATAGATGTAAGAGCAGAGCTTCCAGGTAACAACTGTGGTGGTTGTGGATACGCAGGTTGTGATGCACTTGCAAAGGCTATCGCAGCAGGTGAAGCTGACTGTGGTGCATGTCCAGTTGGTGGTGCTCCGGTAGCAGCAAAGATAGCAGCTATCATGGGTGCTGAAGCAGGAAGCCAGGAGCGTATGACAGCATTCGTTAAGTGTGGCGGAGACTGTGATAAGGCAAAGAATAATTATGTATATTCTGGTGTACAGGATTGTACTATGATGAACATAGCACCTAATGGTGGTCCTAAGGGATGTACATACGGATGTATGGGTTATGGCTCATGCGTTAAGGCTTGTCCATTCGATGCTATCCACGTAGTTAATGGTGTAGCTGTAGTAGATAAGGAAAAGTGTAAGGCTTGTGGTAAGTGTGTTGCTATATGTCCAAGACATCTTATCGAGCTTATTCCATACAAGGCATCTTACGCAGTTAATTGTTCTTCACAGAACAAGGGTAAGGATGTTATGCAGGTATGTTCAGTTGGATGTATCGGCTGTATGTTATGTACAAAGCAGTGTGAGTATGGTGCTATCACTGTAGAGAACAATATCGCACACATTGACCAGTCTAAGTGCGTTGGCTGTGGTAAGTGTGCTGAGAAGTGTCCTAAGAAGATTATTCATAAGCAGAATTAATTGCAGGGTAATCGAGTAAATTAAAATTATAAAAACCGCTGGTGGAAATGTTGGAAATGACATTTTTGCTGGCGGTTTTTTGTGATGTAGAGGTTGGTAAAGAAGTTTATAGTTTAAAGAATGTAGATGTAAACCCTGCACAAATATGATAAAATAAAAGTCAAGAGTTTGTATATTTTTTTGAATTGAGGTGATATGTTTGGCTAACCCAAAAGAAGACAATGAAAATAATACGGAATGGATTATTGCGTGTAATCCAGATAAATATGATGTTATTGGAGCCTTTCAGGAGTTAGGTTCAATAGATTGGACACAAAGTGCCAACACTGTTGTAGGAGATATTGTTTACATATACGTTTCAAATACGGTTCGCACTATAAAAGTTAAATGTAAAGTAAATGCTGTCAATAAAGCAGTACCAACTATAGATGATAGTAAATTTAATAAGTCAGATGAATTTGATGGCTTAAAGGGGCGATATATGGAGCTGGAAATGATTGAAGAATTTTCAACAGGATTGTTTGAAAAGAGTAGATTAGAACAACATAGTTTTAAATCGCCACTTGGGCCAGTGAGAGTATCATCGGAATTAAAAGAGTATTTAGATATTGTTCAGGAATTGCTTCACGCAGATGAAATGGAACCAGATACTCACGATGCAACATATGAATTAATTAGAGAGGTTATAAATTCATATGAAATGATGGGAGATTTATCTGTATGCGATTATAGGGATTTGAATTTAGTATATCTTATGTGTGTGGGAACTTGGAAACATGGATTTGATGCAAAAAAGAAAACGATAGATGCTAGTCACCTTCCTGATAGCGAAAAAAACGGATTGAAAAACTTGTTGGATGAACTTGGAGAGAGGGCAAAACGTGGAGAATATGCCAATAATAAGGAGAACGATGCTAACTTTGGTATGTTCGGAACGGGATTTTATACATTTGAAAATAAAACAGACGAACACTCACCAAAAGACTTTATTCAAATGTGTATTGATATTAAGAACCTTTCTAATGATAAGGAAATATTTAATAGATGTGAACGGACATTAAATGAGGGCTTTCACGGAATGCGAGCTGCATCAGCATCTATGGTACTTCATTGTTTGAAACCTATGACTTTTCCTATTTTTAATAGTAATATGGGATTTGACAATATTTATGTGTATTTCAATATTGATATTAAACGTAAAACAGAACTATGTACATATATCAAAAATGTAAGAATTGTTAAGGCATTTCGTGACAAATATTTTACTGTGAAAAATTATAGGATATTTGATATTACGGCGTGGGAGATTGGAAAAGCAAGACAACACACTAATATTGACTATTTAGGAGCAACTGATTATTATCCAAGTCTTAACGAATATAATCCTGGGATTACAGCAGAAGAATATGAAAGAATTCTTGATAATGAAAATATTGTAAAACGTGTATGGTTAGACACTCTTTATTATTTGTACATAATGGGTGGAACAGGAAGCTGCAAGCAGATAGCAAATAAATATGGAAATAGCGCAGCACATTATAATACGAATGCAATCAATGTAGCTAGGGCAGTGTATAAGGAAATGCAATGTCCATTATACATAAGGGAGTCCGGTAAAAATCAGTATTGGTCGGTGCTATTCTATGGGAGAGCCATAGAAGACAGTGACGAAGGGGTATTTAGTTATAAGATAAGAGAGCCTTTGATGAAAGCTATTAAAATGTTAGAGGAAAGAGGGGTGTTTCAGGAAATGAAAGAATTAGATAAAGAGTTTGATAAGAATTTAATATTATATGGTCCTCCTGGAACTGGTAAGACATATAATTCTGTTATATATGCTGTTGCAATTTGTGACGGAAAGCCAGTAGATGAACTTATAGATTACGCTGCAGTTGTGTCAAGATATAACGAATTAAAGAAGGCTGGAAGAATATCATTTACTACATTTCATCAGTCATATGGATACGAAGAATTTATAGAGGGGATTAAACCAATTATTGATGAAAATAAGCAGGACATTGGATATACAATAGAAGCGGGAGTGTTTAAAAAGTTTTGTGACAATGCGAAAAGTATTACTCGCACAAGTACAGGTATAGAAAGCACAGTGATTGAAGAAAATACTGAGCCATATGTATTTATTATTGATGAAATTAACAGAGGAAATATATCAAAAATATTTGGTGAATTGATTACATTAATTGAAAGTACAAAGAGAGCGGGGATGTCTGAAGCAGCATCAGCTATACTGCCGTATTCTGGTGATGAATTTAGTGTGCCATCAAATGTATATATTTTAGGAACAATGAATACAGCCGATAGATCGATTGCGTTGATGGATACAGCTCTTCGGAGAAGATTTCAGTTTGTTGAGATGATGCCGGACTCTGATGTACTTAGAAAAATTCATGCAGATAAGGTAGAGGATTTAGATGTGGCAGCAATGCTTGATAAAATTAATGAAAGAATCGAGTACTTATATGACAGGGAGCACACTATTGGACACGCTTTCTTTACTGACCTTAAAGATGATGCAACACTTGAAAAGTTACAGTCTATTTTTGAAAAGTCTGTAATTCCATTATTACAGGAATATTTCTATGAAGATTATCAGAAGATACAGCTTGTCCTTGGAGATAATGCGAAGAGCGATGACAGCTTGAAATTTATTATTGATGAAAAAGTTGTAGCAAAGAATATTTTTAAAGGAAATGTGGAAGAAGTTATTGATCTTCCAGAAAAGAAATATGCAATCAATTCTAAAGCATTTGAAAATATTAATAGTTATAAAGAAATTTTGTAAAGTGTGGTGATAACGTGGATAAACCATTTGAGGTGAAAGAATTTGACACTATTATTTGTAATGAGGATTATAAAGATGATGAAAAATACAAGTATCTGAATCAGAAGGATTTTGATAATCTGGTAGCGTTTATTCATGAATTTACTGGAGATGCGGATAGTGCAGATGCACTTGATTTTATGAAAATTAGTTACAGGCGTAATGTCGGAGAAGTCATTACTATAAAAAATTACGTTGGGTTAATTCAGCTTAAGAATGGTTTTCAAATTCAAGTGCTTCCTAAGATAGCTTTTGGAGAGGAAGATGAAGAAAATGTGAAAACAAAGAAAGTATTTCTTAAGATGCTTTGCAGTATGAAAGATTTTCCTTGTAAAGTGTTCAATGAATCTTCTTTAAATGTAGCTCAGATGAATTTGTATGAACTGTTTATTAATATGTATCTACAGGAAGTAAGACAACTGGTAAAGCGGGGGATAAAGTTGAATTATGTTGAACAGGAAGATAACTTACGTTATTATAAGGGAAAATTACTTGTAAGCGAGAATGTGAGAGTAAATTTAGCACATAAAGAGCGTTTTTACGTTTCCTATGAAGAATTTCATCCAAATCGTGCAGAAAACCGTCTTGTAAAGGCTACACTCGCAAAGTTGCAGAGATTAACAATAAGTGCAGAAAATTCAAAAGAAATAAGACAGTTACTAACAGCATTTGAAATGGTAGATGCTTCTGTCAATTATACAAAGGATTTCTCACAGGTTGTAATTAACAGAAATACAAAGGACTACGAAGTGCTAATGCAGTGGTCAAAAGTGTTTTTGATGAATAAAAGTTTTACAACATTTTCAGGAAGTACAACATCAAGAGCATTGTTATTCCCGATGGAGTCAATATATGAGAGTTATGTGGCACAGCAAATGAAGAAAGTAATAAACCCAGAAGGTTGGGAGGTTTCATGTCAGGATAGGGGACAATATCTTTTCGTGGAACCGAGGAGGCAGTTTGCCCTTAGACCGGATATTGTCATTAAGAAAGGCGAACGTATAGTGATTTTAGATACTAAATGGAAAAGCTTGATTAATAATGAAAAAAATAATTATGGCATTTCACAACAAGATATGTATCAGATGTATGCTTATTCTAAGAAATATGGTACTTCTGAGATATGGCTTTTATATCCAGTAAATGATGAAATGAGAAATCATAAGCCTATCCGGTTTGAAAGTGGAGATGGAACTACAGTAAATTTACATTTTATAGATGTTGATAAAATAGAGGATAGTTTGCGGGAGTTAAAGGATAGATTAGAAGTAGGTGAAAAAGTGAAATTTTAGATGGAAAATGATAATTTGCGTTGATTTTTTAATTAATTTGAGTATAATAATATTAGAATCAGAAATGTTCTCGATGTAAGAGCATCGTTAAAAGTTGGGCTGCATATGGAGCAGGATAATTTTCCATATCGTTAGATGTCTTAACTGGGCATTGAGCTTGGCAACTTGGATAACGTTGTAGTCCACGTGGGTGACTTAATGATTTCCACGTCGTTATGGATATCTTAACTGGGTATCGAGGCTGACAACCAGCATAAAACTCTTTTTATTAAAAGTAATTCTTAAGGGGTGTGGTTAAGTATCACACTCCTTTTTACATATGGAGTGCAAATGAATTTCGAGTTAGCAAATACGGAAGATTTTGATGAAATACAAAATCTTTACTGGGATTTGATAGGTAGTGGTTGATAATGCTTGATTGTTAAATGTAAAAAAAAATTTTACAATCGTATTGATAATTTTTAGCTCCGTGTATATAATAAATATGAAAAAATGAAAGGGGGTATTACAATGAAGTTTGATGAATTATTTGAAAAAAGGGATTTGGTAGCATCTAAGTTAAAAGATTGTATCCGTGATAAGGGATATACTAAAGTTTCTTTTGCTGCAAAGGCAGATATATCGCGACCTACACTTGATAAATTGTTAAATGGAAATATAGATAATAAATGCACTTTTGATCGTCATCTTCAGAAGATATTGAAAATGTTAAATATGTCGGTGGAAGAATTGATGTTTTATCATTCCACATCAGCAAAAAATATTAATACAGCAGTATTTTCACAGAATACGCCTGAAAATCATAAAATGAGTGATTTAGCTAAGAAACAGTATGACTTATTATTAGATGTTATTGATTTATGTGCAATATATTATTAAAAGATGTATAGTGTTAAAAGAATGTTTGTCAGATATTAATCATTGCGAAGTGGAGATATAATTTTATGAGTGAATTGATTACTGCTGAAAATATAGATATGGTTATAAAAAAGAATTCAGAAATTAAGGAAGAAGTATTGAGTCAGGCGATTAAGCTACGGTCAAATCCAGAAATAATGCAAGTTGCATCACCACCACAACTTGCATTATTAATTCTTAAAGGTTTTGGCTTAATTCAGATGCCGATAGAAGATAAATACTGGAGTGGGGCAATATTTGTTAAAGATGGGAAGTATATTCCTGTATTGAACACGGCGTTACCAAGGGCTAATCAGTATTTTACAGCCTGGCATGAGATATATCATTTAATATTTGATAAGGTTTCTTTTAACCATTTTATTGAAATTGATAATATGTTGGAAGAACGAAAAGCAGAATGTTTTGCAGCTTGTATGTTATTAAAGGGTGTAGAAAGATACTATGAGGATCTTACTAAGATGGATTTTATTTCAAAAATATTTTATTGTATGGCAACATTTCAGGCACCTTATAAATCTGTATTAGTTTCATTGTATGAGTATGCTGTTCAAAGTAAGAATGAAGAGTTATGTTGTAAGATTAAAGAAGTGTTTGATTTACAATTTGATAACTTAGCAGAGAAATTTCAGATGCTGGGTTTGGATGATAGTCTTGTAACACCATCTTATGTAATAAATACGTCTTCATTGCAGGAAAAAATAAAGAAAAGTATGGAAAACAATCCTGAACTTAATTATCATAAGGATAATGAGGCATTTTTGAAAAATATTATGACAGAGATATCTATGATAATAAGGAGAAGCTGATGACAGAGATACCCGAGATTATAAAAATAGAGAATAAGAGCCATATAGCTATTTTAGACACTTCTTCAATATCATTTATGCAGATATTATATGCAAAAGGATTGAAGCCGGAAGAAATTTTAAAAGATTATGATTTAATTTTAATTCCTAAATGGGTATTAGCAGAAATAAATGATGCAGCCGGAAGAGTTAATTACGTACATGAATTGATTGAAAAAGGTTATCCTATATTTAGTATCAATGAAGAGATATATACTGATTTAACTGATAATGAAGAGGGCAATTTATATAAAATTGTTTTTGCGTCAACGCGTCAGATAGGAAGAATTATAAGTTATTTGCGCCGATATGTAGAAAAGGCAGATCCTCTTGATATGGATAGCTATAAGGAATGGATTAATAAACTTTATGATGAATGGCCGATATCTAATCAGGTTTTATCATCAGGAAGAATAAAAAAGAAAAATGCAGGTGAGGTATCTATTACTATTTTAGCTGAGATTGTTTCATGGTATTATCCGGAAACAGATACATTAACAATATATTCCCAGGATAGTGATACTTATGAATTTCAGAAAAAAGCTGAGGAAAATCTTAGAAAAGTATTTGAACATAAAATACCAGTTCCAGTTTCTTATAAGAGTAATGATGCTATTTTATGCCAGCTTATTAGAAATGGAGAAATAGATATTCATAATCTTGGTGAATATAGAAATGATACCCGTAAGATTACATATAGTAAAGAGCGTAAAGACCATTCTATTGTGTTAGTTACAGAATTGATTGATAATGATTTATTTGAAAAACTTATTGAAGATGAGACAGTTCATATTATATTTTAGACAATATAGGTTAATATGGTATATAATAATATTTATTCAGCTAAAAATAAATATAAAACAGTAGTTTAGAAAGGAATTATATTATGGAAATTTATGAAATGATAGACCTACAGGATTGCCCAAGGTGTTTAGGACCTTCTTTATTAGAGGAAGTAGACCATGGTTTTTATGTAACTTGCCTGGATTGTGGATGCCAGTCAGCAACATTCAGATATAATAATGACGAAGACAAGCTTGAAGCTGCGAAGAAGACAGCTGAGTTATGGAATACTGGCAAGGTAATCTATACAGGTTATGGAGATTAATAATATATGTATGCATAGTTTTGAAGTATGACATATATGTTTGTGTACAATGTTATTATAATTAATGTATAGATGGGAATGTGTATAATAATCCCGAATGTGATATATGAGATAGGAGAATTAAACGATGAAGAGTCAGGAAGAACTTTTTAATATGACAGTAATGGAATTAAGAGAGTATATGAATTCACTTTCTAATGAAGAAATAAAGCAGGCAGCAGAAATGTTTGAATATGATGAGCATGAAAGAGATCCTCTTACACTTCTTTCAGCACCAAAGCTTTTCGAGTATATGAAATATGCAAATGGAGCAGTAGATATTGATTTTGGTGAATAATGCTATAAAGAGGGAGTGTGATTAATAGTCACGCTCTTTTATTTATGCTGGGAGACAATAATTGTGGCGGTCTTTGTGTATTAAAATGGTAAAAGAAATTATAATGAAAATATCAGCAAAATATATATAGAGATAATGTGAGTGATAAGTTATATGGGTTTGTTTAAAAAGAAGGCAAAAGTGCATTCGTATGATAAAGGCATATAAATGAAAATACATGTAGAAGGAAGATATAATTATGGTTAAGAAAATTGTAAAAGGAAAGCATATATTTGCAAGAAAGGCACAGCCTGCAACAGAAGCAGACAGGCAGGTTGTGACAGATTTGATAGATACGTTAAGAGCAAATAGGGAAATATGTGTTGGAATGGCTGCAAATATGATAGGTGTGAATAAGTCAATAATAGCAGTGGCAGCTGGTCCATTTCAGTTTGCAATGATTAATCCTGTTATAACTAAAAAGTCAGGTGAATATAAGACGGAAGAGGGCTGTTTATCATTAGATGGTGTCAGACCCTGCATAAGATATGAGGAGATAGAGGTTGACTATCTTGACAGTAATTTTAAGCCACAACACGGGAAGTATAGTGGGTTTACGGCACAGGTGATACAGCACGAAATCGACCATTGCTGTGGGGTGATAATATAATTAGGAATAGATTTCAACACAGAATGTAATGGAAATCTGCAATTATAATTCCAGAACTGGAGCAAGGAATTTATTGGATAAGATGATAAAAGCTGAATTGATAGAAAAAATCGGAGAAAGTAGAAAGACATTTTATAGAATAAAAGAATAAATTACTGGTCATTTTTTATAGCATATGAAACAATAAATGACCAGTAAATGGTCACTTTTGTTACTGAGTGACCAGTAAATGACCAGTAGGTGGTCGCTTTTTTAGTTATTGAGTGACCAGTAAATTTTTTGAACTTAATCTGACACAAGCAGAAATCGACCATTGCTGTGGTGTGGTGATTTAATTTGCCCATTACCTGACACAATCATAATAGAAAGGGAAAATATAAGAAATTAGATATGAAAAGAATATTATTAATAGCTACAGGCGGTACAATCGCATCGAAACAAACGCAGGATGGTCTTGCTCCATCAATGGATGTTAACAGCCTGCTTTCATATATTCCTGATATAAAAACAGTATGTAAGCTTGATGGAATATCTGTTATGAATGTTGACAGTACCAATATGACACCAGCATTGATGAAAAGTATAGCTAAAACAGTGGCAGATAATTATGGATACTATGACGGCTTTGTTGTGGCACATGGAACAGATACAATGGCTTATAGTGCTGCTGCAGTTACCTATATGCTTAAGAATCTTTCTAAACCTGTTGTATTTACGGGCTCGCAGATACCTATAGAAGCTATGTATACAGATGCTAAGAAAAATTTATCAGATGCCATCCGCTTTGCATGTGAGGAAATTAGAGGAGTATATGTGGTATTTGACGGAATCGTTATTAATGGTACACATGCGATGAAAGTAAAAACAAGGAATGCTGATGCATTTAAGAGTATCAATTATCCAGTTATTGCACATATTAAGCATGGAAGAATAACTTATAATGAAGTACTGGAACCTTTAAAGTATAAGGATGAACTAAATAATGACATTGATAACAGTCTTATCCTGGATACGGATATGTGTAAGGATATTATGCTGCTTAAAATGTTTCCTGGAATAGGAACAGGAATATTTGATTATATAAAAGACAACTATAAAGGTGTTATCATAGAGAGTTTTGGCATAGGTGGAATTCCAAATGAAGGTAATAACAATAACATAGCAGGAAAGATTTATGAACTTATACAGGCAGGGGTTGCAGTTGTTATAACAACACAGTGCATATATGAGGGAATAGATTTTAATGTATATGAGGTGGGACAGACAATGGCCAAATTAAATGTCATTATGTCAGGTGATATGACAACAGAGGCGTTGACTATGAAGCTTATGTGGGCACTTGCACATTATGATAATATTGACGATATTAAGAAATATATAGAAAATGCGTATTTTGCTGATAGAAGTTATTAAAAAGTAACTATTAAGATATGATTGCGTGAATTGCAAGCAATGAGGCAATCATGACATTATTATATAAGTTACAGGTGTGGATTTAATAATGATTGATAACATAGATTATTATATGGAATATCTTGACGGATTGACAAAGGATATGCCAGAAGAGTTTGTAAAGCTGGCACAGGTGTTTGAACTGAACGTCTTTGAACCTATTCACATGGAAGGTGAGGATGATATATATGCAGCTTACCTTATGAATGATTCAGTTGAAAGCTATTTCGTATTTGAGAATTCGGTAATGACAGGTGAATATAAGGATATTGACTGTGACCAGATAGCAGGGATAGAAAAGCTTGCAGATGGATACATGCTTATAGTTAATCAGGGTGGAGAGAATATATTTACAATAAGATTTACTAATCTTCGTATTAGGACTGATTATTTTAATTATGGCTGTATGGGACATTTCTGGGTTAAGGGATATGAGTATTTAAGGCAGCTTGAGTATCAGCTTGCAGATGTAAGGGATAAGTACAGGTATCTGGGGAGTGGCTCATGTACTAAGAAAGAGCTTATATTTATGAAGCTTGCCGACTTTCCTCCGATTAAGAAGTATAAGTCTGTTCCGGATAAGTATTATGTACCATATCCGGATACTATATATTCGGAGGCAGCCTATTATCTTATAGAAACAGCAAAGAATGTTGGTGATAAGAGCATGGCATATATGCTTGAAAGTTATTTGAAAAAACCGGACATATTTAAGTGTAATATTATTGCGGCTATGTTTCATAGAAAAGTGCATAGCAGCTTTGTAGATAAGCTTATTATGGATGTGAGGAAAGAGGCTGACAAGTATGTAAACAGGCGGTTTGGCAGTGAAGAAGAAGCACAGTATGAGAATGTTCATAAAAAGGCTCTTAAGGCTATGAATATCTATAAGGAAGCGGGCTATGAGTGTTTATTGTATAGAGAAGAGCCATTTATGTACTCAAAGGACTCAATTACATATAAAGAACATGTGTTGGTATTTAAAAATGGGCTTGTTAACAGGAAGTGTGAGATATATACTTATGAGGTGTAGTGATTAGCTTTTATCGTATTACATGGTAAAGAGCTGAGTGGCTATTACAAGTAGTTTACTGTGAAAGAATATATGTTAAGGAGTTATTATATGTTTTATTTTTTGTTAGAACCTATTATGATGTATAATTGGTTATTAATATTAGCAGCTGTTATACCGGCGGTATTTCTTATGGTGAAGGTATATAGGTCGGACAGGATAGAAAAGGAAAGCGGCTACCTTTTAAGAAAACTTGTTGTGGCAGGTATTATATCTACTTTACTTGCATTAGTAGAAGAAAAGGTGGGAGAATGGCTTTTGTCATGCTTTGTTCCTGAGAATACGTGGCTATATCAGATAATCCTTTACTTCGTAATCGTTGCAATAGCAGAGGAAAGTTCCAAGTATATATTCTTAAAGAAACAGACATGGGATAATCCAGAGTTTAACTGTAAGTATGATGGGGTTGTATATGCGGTATTTGTTGCACTCGGTTTTGCACTTTGGGAAAATATCAACTATGTGTTATCATATGGCTTTTCAACAGCTATAGTAAGGGCGGTAACTGCTATTCCGGGACATGCATGCTTTGGTGTGTTTATGGGTGTGTTCTATGGTCTTGCCAGAAAGCAGTATAATCGTGGAAAGTTATTTAGTGCTAAGATATTCAGGATATGCAGCGTTGTAATGCCGGCACTTTTACATGGTTCATATGATTTTATAGCAACTATGGAGAATGTTATAGGTGGATTTTATTTTTTAATATTCGTTGTAATATTGTTTGTAATATCATTTGGACTTGTTAACATTTCATCTAAAAACGATAAATATATATAGAGAATGAATTATGAAAAGACGCATTTTAATATATAGAAAATATATTGATTCTCTTTTAGAATCAGATGGGCAATCAGATTGGAAATATATAAAGCAGGAACATCTTACACAGCTTGCATTTTTTCAGCATGAAAGGTTAGTGCACCTGATAGTTACTGTTACATTTGCAGTACTTGAGCTGCTTACGGTATGTGCTTGTGTGATAGTTGGAGCACTTGATAGTACATTTAGTTTTCCGTTATTAATACTTGCATTTTTAATACTTGTACTTCTTATTCCATATATTAAGCATTATTATCTTCTGGAAAATGAAGTGCAGAAAATGTATGTACAATATGATAGGATTGTACAGAAAGTGTATGAGGAGAAAAAATTCATTGACAACGAATAGTTGATATGTTATATTATGAGTAATGAAAAGCATCAGAGCTTTTGCGGTGATAGAGAGGAGCTATCCGCCCCGACTTTGCGGGCAATAGAAATACAAAGGTCGTCTTTGCCTATGGAATTAACATAGGACTGCTCCCAGAATTGCAATTCAAAGAAATTTATGCCTGAGCCTAACAGCTCAGGCATTTTCTTTATACAGCATAAAATTATGCGTGATATGAAAGGAATATAGACAAGAAGGAAGATTAAAATGTCAGATGTCAGAGTTATTAAGTTAAATGAAAGTGTTTATTCACATAATGATAATCAGGCGGAAGAAACACGTCGTATGTTAAATGATAAGAATGTATTCTTCGTTAATATTATGTCATCGCCAGGAAGCGGCAAGACTACTATGTTGTCAAGACTTATCAATATGATTAAGAATGATTTAAGAATAGGTGAAATGGATGTTGATATTGAGTCAGATATTGATGCCAGAAGGGTTGCTGATGCAACAGGTGTAAAGACTATGCAGATTCATAATGGTGGTCTGTGTCATATTGATGCCACGATGACAGCAGAGGCAATAAGTGAATATGGTGTGGATGATATTGATATATTGTTTCTTGAAAACATTGGTAATCTTGTATGTCCGGCTGAATTTGATACAGGAGCACATCGTAATATAATGATTTTGTCAGTCCCAGAAGGTGATGATAAACCACTAAAGTATCCACTTATGTTTTCGGTGTGTGATGTTATTCTTGTAAATAAAATAGACACTCTTGAAGTGTTTGATTTTGATATACAGAAGTTCACACAGTATGTTAGAGAACTTAATCCTAATGCTATAATTATGCCAATAAGTGCAAGGACAGGTGAGGGCATGGACAAACTTGTGGAGTGGCTTATGGCTGAGCGTAGTAAGCTGGTTTGTTAGGATGTTTTAAATTATGAAAAATATTTAAATTCTTTTACTTATGTTTTTGGAATATGTAAAAATATTTATTGATATCCTGACATTAATCGGTTAAGATATATGCGATATTATGATTTATACGTGAGGAATACAATGACAAATATAATGGAAAAACAGTTCTACAGGCAAAGAAAAGACTTTGATTTATCATGTATTGAAAGAGATAAGAAGCTTACAATGCCAGAAGGTGTAGAATATACAGAAAATATTGTTTATACCAAAGATGGCAATCCTTCGCACCAGCTTGATATATATCGTCCAAAGGACAGAGAAGGAGAAGTTCTTCCTGTGATAATCAATGTTCATGGTGGTGGACTGATCATAGGAAACAAAGGCTTTAATAAGTATTTTTGTTCTTTATTGTGTAAGAAAGGATTTCTTGTATACAGCATAGAATACCGCCTTATTCCGGATTGTATGATATATGACCAGTTCAGGGATGTGTTTATGGCCATGGATTATATAAGTGGGCGTATCAGGACAGACGGTGGAGATGAATCGCACGTATACATGGTGGGTGACAGCGGAGGTGCGTGTCTTATTATGTATACCAATGCAATTCAGAATAATAAAAAAATAGCAAAGGCAGCAGGTGTTAAGCCTTCAGATTTACATATTAACGCGATTGGCTTTATAAGCGGAATGTTTTATACAACTAAGTTTGATAAGATAGGAATGTTTCTTCCAAGGTATTTATATGGAAAGAATTATAAAAAGTCAGCATTTGGTAAGTATGTGAACCCGGATAATAAGGAACTTATAGAGTCACTTGCGCCTGTATGGCTTGTGACAAGCCACAATGATTACTTAAGAAAGTATACATTAAATTTTGAGAAGGCATTAGCAGAGGCTGGAAAAGAATATGAGTTTGTAGATTTTCCAAAGGATAAGAGGCTTACGCATGCATTCAGTGTGTTTGAACCATTTTTGCCAGAAAGTAAAAAGACTATAGATTTACTTGCAGGATATCTTAAGAAATTTTAGATACAATGAGCGCAGAAGAAAAGATGTCAACATGAAAGGGAAGACCTGTATGATAACAGAAAAAGATATGCAATATGTTCTTACTATTGCAAACTATGGCAATCTGACTAAGGCTGCAAATGCGTTGTTTTTATCACAGCCAGCGTTAAGTATCCAGCTTAAACGTCTTGAGAGCTTTCTTGGAATACAGCTTTTTGAAAGAAAAGGCAGAAGAATGATTCTTACATATGCTGGTGAAGAGTTTGTAAAGTCTGCAAGAGAGATAACTATGAAATGTTTCGAACTTGAAGACAGAATGATTGATATAGGAAAGAATGTTGCAGTTAAGCTGCAGATTGGATATATGGTACGGCAGATGGAAGCATTGTTTCCTTCTGTTATGACAGAATTCAATCAGCTGTATCCACAGTCAGTTGTATATGCTGTTGATGGACATTTGTCTGATCTTGAAGAAAAGCTTATCAGTGGAGACATTGATATGTTTTTTGGATATAATAGTGTTAGTAATACGCGGTTATCATATGAAACTATTTATGAGGACTGTCTTGTTGCAGTCCTTCCAAAATCTCACCCGGCAGTTCTAAGCGTGAAAAGGCTGGATACGTGTATATATCCATGGCTGGATCTTTCTATGGTAAGCAAGGAACGGTTTATTCTTCAGCATAGTAATCAGAGCATAAGACAGCTTGAAGAGGATGCACTGTTTTATGCGGATGTGTTACCAGAGATGACTTATAAAATAAGCAGTATAGATGCAGGTATACGTCTTGCTGAGAAGGGGTATGGTATTGCATTTACACTTAACAGTTATCTTTCTGCTATGAAGCTGTCATCTGATTCAGTCGTGTTACAGGTAGGAGATCCGACACTTAAGATTCCTTTTTCAGCAGCATTTCGTAAAGGAGATGAACAGCGCATGGAGCTGATGGAGTGGATAAGGCTTACAAAAGAATTTACAGGAATTAATTATAAGTAAAAACTTATGCATAAAAACATATGTGATATTCCTGCAAAAGTATAAATTATATTTATACTTTTTATAAAAACATACAATTTAACTTTTGAATGAGTATATATTAGAATGAATATGTAATTTGAAAGTATTTCTCATTTATATATAAATATAAA
>ULWD01021480.1_pt1 | contig 133959 bp, 137 predicted proteins | sample 1960011 | NCBI WGS metagenome assembly ULWD01 (sample SAMEA4835803, study PRJEB28245) | human gut metagenome | biome: gut microbiome; material: fecal sample | place: Denmark | collected 2008 | reverse complement strand
TTCCGTGCATTGCACATCTGAGATCGCTTTTTTTCTGTGCAATTCATGAAATATAAAATCCCTCAGCCGAAGCAGAGAGATTGTTATTTTAATATTTTATAAAAACTATAAAGTTAGCAACAACAACATTTTTTCTTTTTATCGCTTTTTTTGCAGCATATTAAAGCTATTAATGAAATTACAGCTAAAATCCCTAAAGTAATTATTAATGATATGACAGCACCAACGCCTAATATAGCAACAAAGTCAGTAAGAGCTGCAACAAGAGCACCAATAAAGAATGTTAAAGCAAATACTACTACTGCAAATATTAGCCATAAACATGAGCAGTCTTTCTTTTTAGTTTCTTTTTTACAATATATTTCAACTTGTGGTTCCATAAATTAGCACCTCCAGTACTACTATATAATATGACAATTTTCAACATTTGTTACAGCATTTTGTGCACGAAAAAAAAGCGATCTCACGTGTGCAGTGCACGGAAAAAAAGCGGAATAATCTGTGCAAAAAGTATTGACAAAATTAGATTACATGTGTAAACTAATAATAAGATTACAAATGTAACCGCATTTTGATGAGATTAGAGAATATTTAGGAGGGAATGTCATGAACGAACAATATGAAATAACAGAAGCTGAGTTAGAAATAATGCAAGTATTGTGGAAAAATAAAAGAGGAAATTTAACAACAATAATGGAAGAATTAAGTAAAAAAAGCAAAAATGAGGAAAGAAACAAAAATACAATAAAAACACTAATACATAGGTTAATACAAAAGGGAGCAATAGAATCGCAAAAAGTAAATAATAAAGAAGTTGAATATATTCCAAAAATAAATGAGAAAAAGTTTATAGCCAAAGAAAGCAATAGCTTTTTAAATAAATTTTTTAATGGAAATACTGAAAAATTATTATTAAATTTTGTAGAAAACAAAAAAGTAACAAAAAACGAATTACAAAAGCTGATAGATATATTAGAACAAGATGAAGAGTAATTGAAAGGGGAAAATTTATGATTAATTTTGTTTTAAACTATATAAATCCAATATTTTACAAAATATTATATATTAGTATAATTGGAATATTTGTTGGTGCATTCATATTGTTGGTGCGAAAGATATTAGATAAAAAAATATCTCCAAAATGGAAATGTATTATTTGGATATTACTTATGGTTGAACTTGTAGTTCCAATTAAATTTACAATTCCATATAAGTATAAAAATACAGAAATAATAAGCATATCCGGATTAGCAGAACCAATTCAAAATATTTCGAGTTATAATCAAACAACCAATGATGAAGAAATAACAGTAAAAAAGGCAGAAAACAATACTGATTCGATTATACAGAACAATACAGAGGATAAAAAACAAGAAGAAAATAAAAATATATGTGTAAATTTAATATTACCACTTTTGTGGATTGCTGGAATTTTAATTAACTTAGTATTTATAATATTTGGAGAACGAAATATAAAAAAGAATATAAAAGGAAAAAAATATATAGATAAAAACCTAAAAAATTTGCTAGAAGAATGTAAAGCAAAACTACATATAAAAAACAATGTAGAAATCATGTTACAAGAGTTCAAAAAAACACCATCAATAATTGGAGTATTTAAACCCAAAATTCTTATAACTCAAGAATTTTTAGGTCAAGATGAAAAAACGAAAAAATATATTATAATGCATGAATTATCACACTATAAAAGAAAAGACTCATTATTTAATTATGTGTTACTTATTATAACAGTAATACATTGGTTCAACCCATTTGTATGGATATTTTTCAAAAAAATAAGACAAGATATAGAACTTGCAACAGATGAAATGGTATTAGAAAAATTACAAAAAAACGAGAAAAAAGAATATGGAATGACATTAATAAATTCTTTACAGATATTTCAAGAAGAGCCATATACAGCAAAATTATTGTGTGTTACAGATGATAACAAAAATATGGAGAGAAGAATAAAAATGGTAAAATTATCAGATAAATTTAGTAAAAACAAAATTTTAATATGTGTAATATCATTAATTGTAATAGTTTTAGGAATATTATTATTTTTTACACAAAGCAATCAATATAATTCTACAAAAACGAATGATGAGACAATTCAAAAAGATGAAACACCTAAATACGAATTTAGAACATTTAAGCCATCATTCAAATCGACAAGTGATAGTGACTATGATGATTATGACTTTACACAAGATATGACATATATGGACAAAATATATTATAAAAAAATAAATACATATAATGAATATGAAAAAGAAAAAGCAATGTGGAAAGATATTATTGATATGACCGAATCTGATTTTAAAGATAATTTTATGGTTATAACTGCAATTGAAAATACAAGTATGGTAGGTTTAACAGTAGACAAGCTAGAAACAGATAATAACAATTTATATATAAGCCTTATTCATTATCCTGATGGAGTAGAGTATGACGAAAATCAAACATGTATATCATATAAAATTTCTAGAGAATTAGAAAGAGATAATATTTATGCAGTAAGAAACTTGAGAGATACTGAAAAAGATATGAGTGATGAATTAAAGCTTATTCCAAATACTTATGGTGATTTCTTTACATATTCATATAAAACTAAAGAATATAGAGAAAATGAGAAAAAACAACAGAATAATCCAAATTCAAATTTGAGACTAGCACAAGTTGATTGGCAAGATTATGATGAAAGAAATTTTGCAATAGCCAAAAATACTCCAGAGATAGATTTTTCAAAATGGAATGACCTTGGAAATGGATTTTATAGTATAGCAATTACAGATTATAGTGATTATTTGAAAATGATAAATAATTATAATGCACCACAAATTAAGTGGTATGAATTTGAATATATCTATGCTATAATAATTGTCAGAACAAATACAGATAATACAATCTTAGTTGATGGAATTGAAGAGGAAGATGGAAAGTCATATTTAAATGTTAGAACTGGTGGGTGGTTAGATGTAACAGAAGAGTTTAAATATCCTGCAATGTGTGTGGCGGTTCCTAATTATAGAAGTCTAGAAAATAGTTTTTTGAATGTTAGAGTAAAGTAAAAAGGGAGTGAATGTATGAAAAAAATAGTAAAAATAATAACTATTATAATGATTATAGTAATTGTAATATGTGGGATATATTATGCTTTAAATAAAAATTATTTCAAAAAGAAAAAAGCAGTAGAAGATGATGAAAAAAATTACGGAGAAGAATATATGGAGTTCAAGAGTGCAGTTTATAAAGAAAAACCAGAACGAATAATTATAAAAAAACAAGGAACAGCAAATGAATTTTATATATTTGATAAAAGTAATAAAGAATATGAACATATACTAAAAGTCGCTTTGGATAGGATGTATTATTCATTTAATCAAGATCCTAATAATTGGGCATTTACACCATATTTAATAGAAGATATATCAAACTCGAATGAAAATTTTATAATATTTGATTATGATGATTATACAAATAATAAAGATTACATATATGATACAGATTTTAATAGGGATATATTTTTTAGATTTTCAAATGGAACAAGGTTATACAGACTGGTTGACTATTTGACAGAGAGAGAACATAAATATACTATTAATAAATTAAGAGAAAAAATATCAAAAGAAGAATTTGTTCCAGCTAATCAAATACTTTCAGGATTTAAGTATATGAACCCTACTTCATTTGCAGATTAGAAAGGAGGAAGATATGTTTTTAATAAATATCACATTTGCACTATGCATAATAGGCACAATATTTTTAGCAATAGGAATAAATATAAAAAATAAAATTGTAAGAAATATAGGAATAGCAATATTTTCAATAGTGATAATTTTCTGGATTTGGTTTTTCTCGTGGTTCTTTATAGATGAAGACGAAGAGTTGAAAAGTAAGATGGGAGAAGAAATAACAAATAATGTTAGTGAAAGTACAAGAGGTGAAGATATAACTAGTCAAGTTATATCAAATGATAGCAGTATATATAAGTATGGAATAATAAGAAAAATTAAAGATGATAAAATTACATTCATTAATAAAGAAAATAATATATATATATTAGAAAATAAAGAGCAAATCAAGTATATTAATGGAAGAACTAGCGAACAATGCAAATTTAGTGATTTAAAAGAAGGTTATTATATAAATACAAGTTATGACAGAACTTGTTATATCTATAAAAATATAACAGGAGAAGAACTAAAAAAAGAACTTCTAAAAAGTTTAGCTTTACCTGATGATGTTGATATATTAAGAACGAGTGTTGATGAAATAAAAGATGTAAAACAATTAGGAAATAATGAAGCACTAGTAACTTTTGAGATTTCGGATATTATAAAAGCTGAAAATTATCCTGAGATAAATGATGAGGAACATAAATTTGAGGTGACTCTTAAGGTAAATAATAATACAAAATATAATTTGAATTTTCATGGACAAGATACTTATAATGCAGAAACAATTGAAAATTCAAAATGGTTGATGTTATATATCAGATTAGATGCTAATACTTTAAATGATGAATATCCTTGTATTTCGATGTTTGATTCATATAGTAATTAAGAGAGAAGCAAAATGGATTAATTCTGTTTTGCTCTTGTTTAATAAATAAAATTATCGAAAAACAATAAAAAAATATTGACAATCAAAAAATATAGTGATATATTATGGCAAGAAAGAGAAAAGGTTGAGCCTTGAGAATGGAGTGGTATTTGACATGAAAAAAGAAAGAATAAAATATATAACTATATTTGCAATAACATTTATATTAGAAGTAATAATAGCCAAATACGTACATGACAAGATAATAAGGCCATATATAGGAGATGTACTAGTAGTAATATGTTTATATACATTTGCCAAAAGCATATTTCTAGACAAAATAAAATTGCTCTCACTATATGTATTAATATTGGCAGTAATAGTAGAAATATTACAATATTTTAATTATGCTCAAATATTATTTGGAGACAATAAGATTGCAAAAACGTTGTTAGGTTCATCATTTGACATAAAAGACATATTATGCTACGTGGCTGGATATCTAATAATAATTTTAATAGAAAAAATCTCACATGAAAGAAAGGAAGCAAAACAAAATGAAAATAGTAGGTAAAAATGGATTAGGAAATATAATAAAAATAATACTTCAAATATGCTTTTGGGTAGGAATAGCATTTTTAATAATACTACCAATAATATTAAAGAGCATATCAATATTTGAAATAATGTTATATTTAAATGGAATAACAATGTTAGTAATAGTAAAGCAATTTATTGAGTTATTTGATTCATTAAAAATTGAAAAGCCATTTTGTAACAATACAGTAAAAAGAATGAATATAGCAAGCATAGCAGCTGGGATTATGACAGGCCTATTTTTTATAGAGACAATTTACAAATTTGCATCAAACAACAGTGATATCAAAATTAATTGCATATTAGTATTTATGACAATACTATTTTTAGGAGTTGCAATTGCATTATACATACTTGCAGAATTATTTAGACAAGCAACAGAATATAAGTCAGAAAATGATTTGACAATATGAAAGGATGTAGAAAAATGATAATTGTTAATTTAGATGTAATAATGGCAAAAAGGAAAATATCATCAGGAGAACTTGCCGAAAAAGTTGGAATAACACCTGCTAATTTATCAATTTTAAAAACAAATAAAGCTAAAGCAATAAGATTTTCAACATTAGAAAAAATATGCGAAGTATTAGAATGTAAGCCAGGAGATATTTTAGATTATGAATCGAAATAGAAAAATGGAGGAAGGTTAAAAATGGCAAAAAGAAATCTTAAAATACTTATAAGCCTAGTATTATTGATAACTATAGGATTTGGAATATGTGAGATATTTAATATAGAAAAGAAAATAGTAAACGAAATAGATTCACAAAACATAGAAAATTCAAGAATTCCATTACCTAGTAGAATTATATATAAGAATAAATATAATCAATATATAATATTAGATTCAGAAAATGAATATTTTGCTAAGATATATTCATTATTATACAATAAAACGGCTGATTATGAAGAAGATAAGTCAGAACTAATGCAAGAAAATATCAGTTTTATAGAGTGTACATATATTGTTAGAAAACCGTCTAAAGAAGAAAAAAATTATATTTTCATATTAGGAAATGAGAATAGTGAATTAGAGAAAAAAATACAATTTTATACAGAAGATATTAAGGCTTATGAATTTGAAAAAGCCCAAAGTTATACATCAAAAAAACAAGTTTCAAAAGTTCCAACTGATGCAGGCTTTTGGAAACAAGAAGAGGGTATATACAAAAAAACTGTAAATTATAATAGTACAGAATATAAATCTATTTTGCAAGAACTAAGTTTTAATGAAGATATTCCAGAGATTAATGATAATTATAATGAAAATGTGATAATTACAATATCAAAATATGAGATAAAAAATGTAGAGGCAAATATAGGTAGTATTAAGTACGAATTAGGTGAAAAAAGCGATAAATATTTTGTAAATTGCCTTATTTATAGTAAAGTAGTGAATGATAGTTGTATTTATTACAATAAAGAGGGAGATTAAATATGATTAATTTATTATACATAGGCATAGGTTTTGGAATTTTGGTGGCTCCAATAGTGTTAACATTAGCCAATATTATAAATTTATTTAAAAAGAAGAAAATAAAAGAAAATATGATAGACATATTAACATTTGTACTTGGAATTGGACTATCAGGACTTTTATATTTAGTATCAGACTTTAAAGATTATACAGAAGCATTAAGGCTTGGAGGATTTGAGGTTGATAAACATGCACCAATAGCTTCTTGGAGTATGCCAACAGTAATCGCTATTTTTATATTTGGGTTTGTATCATACTTTTTAATAAGAAAAAGAAAATTAAACTTACCACCACTTATTATTGTGTGTTCGATATCAGGAATAATAGTATGCTCGATTTATATGATAATTTTTATAATTCAAATTACTAATACTGAATTATTCCCTAGATATCTATTTTACGGAATACCATATTTAACATTATTTCCAATAAATTATATTTTGTGCAGTATAAGAGCAATAATTGAAGTTGTAAGAAGATATAAAGAAAAAAATCTGAAAGCAAAAGAATTTGACAATAAGTTTTTGAATAAATGTAGTCAAATAATATATAACACAGATAATTGGCCAATATTAGCAGTAGTTTTAACAATTCCGCTAACAGCAATATTAATATGTATACTAGTATTATTTGGACAAAGACCAGATGAGGCAATAAGAGCGTTCTTAGAAACTAGTGATTGGAATTTGTCTCAAAAAGTTTCTCCACCATCTGTTGAATATGATGCACATTATTTGTGCACAGTAGCAGTAAGTGGACATAAAGAAATAGTGAAGCCAACAAGAGTTGGAATTAGAAGAGGACAAAAGAAATGCTAAAAAAAATCAAATCATGGAAAACAAAGATAATGAAATACATCAAAGGAAATGAGACAGAAGAAATTTTCTTTGTAGAAACAAGATTTGAAGACAGAATCATACGTTGCCGCATGAAATATGGAGAAGTAATTTCCATGCCGGTTGGCGGCATAAAGATTCAAAAAAAAGCAGAATAACTTAGTAAAAAACTCTCACTCATTTGTGAGAGTTTTTTCAAAGCATTATAATATAATACAAATTAATCCACCAGAACCTTCGTTAACAATACGTTCTAAAGTCTCCTGAAGTTTAATTTGAGCTTCTTCAGGCATTTTTGCAAGTTTTGCCTGTAAGCCCTCATTAACAAGTTCATGCAAGCTCTTACCGAAAATATTTGACTGCCAAATACTGATTGGATTATTTTCGAAGCCAGAAAGTAAATAATCAACAAGCTCTTCAGATTGTTTTTCAGAGCCAACAATAGGAGAAACTTCGGTCTCAATATTTGCACGAATCATGTGAATTGATGGAGCTCTTGCACGAAGTTTAACCCCAAAGCGTGAGCCTTGTTTAACCATTTCAGGTTCTTCAAGAACTAATTCATCAATAGATGGTGTAACGATTCCATATCCCTTAGTTTTAACCTCTTCTAAAGCATAAGCAATTTTATCATATTTCTTTTTAGTGCATGCCAAATCGTTCATAATTGAGAATAATTCACCTTCGTTTGTGATTTCCATACCTGTCATTTCAGAAAGTACAGTATAAAATAGTTCATCTTTTAATTGAATTGAAATACAAACTTTACCAGTTCCAAGCATAATGTTTTCAACAGAAGTTTTTGCGATAATATCAGTGCTTTCAATTTGAGAGACACAATTTGAGATATCTTTTAGTGCAGAGACATTTTCAAATGCATTTTGTAATTGTTCAAATAACTTACTTTTAAGTGGATGAGAGAAATCTAAACCATCAATCCATCTTGGAAAGCGAATTTTAATTTCATCAACGGGAAACTCATAAAGCAGACTAGCAAACATTGAATTTATGTTATCAGCAGTTAGATCTTCACAATTAATAGGCATAACTTTTGTGTTATATTTATCAGATAATTGTACAGCTAACTCTCTTGCTTCAGGAGAAGATGGATTAGCACAATTTAACAAAATGATAAAAGGCTTATTAATTGCTCGAAGTTCAGTAACTACACGTTCTTCGGCCTTTACATAATCATCACGTGGAATATCTGTAACACTACCATCAGTAGTTATTAAAATTCCAATAGTAGAGTGTTCTTCAATAACTTTTTTTGTACCAATTTCGGCAGCAGTTTCAAAAGGAATTTCTTCATCAGACCATGGTGTTTTTACCATTCTTGGCATATCATCTTCTAAATAGCCAATTGCATTATCCACCAAATATCCAACACAATCGACTAAACGAGTTTTTAACTTTAAATTTTTATCTATTGTAATTTCAACAGCCTCATTAGGAACGAACTTTGGCTCAGTAGTCATAATTGTACGACCGCCTGCACTTTGTGGCAATTCATCTTTTGCTCTTTCTTTTTTATACTCATTATCTATATTAGGAATAACAAGTAAATCCATAAATTTCTTGATAAAAGTAGATTTGCCTGTTCTTACAGGTCCAACAACTCCAATATAAATATCACCATCAGTTCGTTTGGCTATATCTTGATATAAGCCTATATTTTCCATCTATAATACCTCCTTGATAGACAAACTTTTATTAATATATATGGAACTAGTCATAATAATATGACAGACATATTAGAAAAACTTGATAAAAAAACTTTTATATGATAGAATTGGGCTGTTGAAATACATATAATATACAAAATCTGTTTTATTAGCAATAATAAAGCAGGAAAGGACGGAGTCAAAATGGATAAATTACAAAATACTGTAAACATTTTAAAAGAGTATAAGCAAGATCATATAATAAGATTACTAGAAAAGTTGAATAAAGAGCAACAAGATGAATTAATAAAACAAATAGCTACAATTGATTTTCATCAAATAATGGAGTTATATAATAATACTAAAAAAACAATAGAATTTAAAGAGAGTAAAATAGAACCATTAAAATATTTAGATAAAGCAAAACTCACAGAAGAGCAAAGAAATAATTTTGATGAGCTTGGAGAAAAAGCAGTAAGAAATGGCGAATATGCAGTTGTTACAATGGCAGGTGGCCAAGGAACAAGATTAGGCCATCCTGGACCAAAAGGAACATTCAAATTAAATGTATATGGAAAAGGAAAATATTTATTTGAAATTTTAACAGAAAATTTAAAAGAAGCAAATCAAAAATATGGAGTAACAATACCTTGGTACATAATGACGAGTAAGGAAAACAATCAACAAACAATAGATTTTCTAGAAAAACACAATTACTTTGGATATGACAAAAATTATGTTACTATTTTTACACAAAGTGAATTGCCATTGATTGACGAAAAAGGAAAATTACTTATTGGAAAAGATTTTAAAATAAAAGAAGCATCAGATGGAAATGGTGGAACTTATTCATCTTTACGTGCAAGTGGATGTTTAGCTAATATGAAAGAAAGAGGAGTAAAGTGGATATTTATAGGTAGTGTAGATAATGCATTATTAAAAATGGTTGATGTAACTTTGCTAGGAATGGCCATAGATAAAAATGTTCAAATTGCCTCAAAATCAGTAGTAAAAGCAAATCCACATGAAAGAGTTGGGGTATTTTGCAAAATGAATGGACACCCAAAAGTAATAGAATATACAGAGTTACCAGAAAAAATGGCAGAAGAAGTTGATGATGATGGAGAACTAAAATATGGTGAATCACATATAATGTGTAATTTATACACAATTAATGCAGTAGAAAAAATCAGTAATGAAATTTTAATGTATCACTGTGCACACAAGAAAAATTCATACATAGATGAAAATGGAAAAGAAGTAATACCAACAGAACCAAATTCATATAAATTTGAGTCATTTATATTTGATGCATTTGAGTTTTTTGATGATATTGCTATTCTTCGTGGAAAACGTGAGTATGATTTTGCTCCTGTAAAAAACAAAGAGGGAGTAGATAGTCCAAGAACTGCAAAGGAATTATATGAAAAATTTTATGCAAAGCAAGTTGTTACAAAATTGTAATTATTTTTCAACCTGGTTTATACATTAAGAAAGGAATGAGATTAAAAATGGAAAAATGTAAAATAAAAAACTTATATAATTTAGATGAGACAATAGCAAAAGAGTTACTAGCAAAATTTGAATATCCATGGGAAGCTTTACCTGAAATAAGTAAATTTATATTAGAAATAGGACCTAAATTAGACCACGAAATTTATGAATTAAAGGGAGAAAATATATGGATTGCAAAATCTGCTAATGTATATCCATCTGCATATATAAAAGGACCTGTAATAATTGGCGAAAATGCAGAAGTTAGACATTGTGCCTTTATTAGAGGTAATGCTATTGTGGGAAAGAATGCGGTTGTAGGAAACTCAACAGAATTAAAAAATGTTATATTATTTAATAATGTACAAGTGCCACATTATAATTATGTAGGTGATTCTATATTAGGATATAAAGCTCATATGGGAGCTGGTTCAATAACTTCTAATGTAAAGTCAGATAAGAAATTGGTTATAGTAAAAGATAAAGAAGAAAAAATCAAAACAGGATTGAAAAAGTTTGGGGCAATGATAGGAGACTGTGTAGAAGTTGGTTGTGGAAGTGTTTTGAATCCAGGAAGTGTTATAGGAAAAAATACAAATATATATCCACTATCATCAGTAAGAGGAGTTGTACCAGAAAACAGTATATACAAGAACAAAAACGAAATAATAATAAAAAAATAACTGTTTAAATTTAATAATGTTGAATAAAATGTCCAGTAAATAATATTACTGGACATTTTACATTTGTTGATTTCCAGGTATAAAATAATCTACAACTCCATAAATTAAAGCACCAATTATAGCAGCCATCCAAGAAATTGAATAGCCAACTACAAAATACTGTGTAAAATATAAAATAATAGCAGCCAAAGCAAAACCGACAAATCCTTTTCCAAAAGGACTTGCATGTAGACCTGTAAATTTGATTATTAAATAATCCATTATTGTTAAAACAACTGCTGCAAGTGCCAATGCCCAAATATTACTTATAGTAAAATTAGGAGTGAAAAATGCAGTAATAGCAAGAACTATAGCAGCTGTGATTAATCTACCAACAATTTGCCAAACTGTAGAAGTACCTGTAGTACTATTGCTTTGAGAATTTGACATATCAAAAACCTCCTTATTTATTTTTTTATAATTTAATTTTTTCAAGGTTATATCAATAGTATTTACAAGAAAAAAATAATTATACAAAAATCGTATAAATGGCTAAAAAATGTGAAAAATAATAATAAAATTTTGATTTTGGAGGCAATAATATGCTAATAACATTTTTTAGAGCAATTGTTTTATACATACTTGTATTAGTAGTGATGAGATTAATGGGAAAGCGTGAAATAGGTCAAATGCAACCATTTGAATTAGCAATTTCAATAATGATTGCTGATTTGGCAACTTTACCAATGACTGAAACAGGAGTACCAATATCAAATGGAATAATCCCTATATTAGGATTATTAGTAATGCACCTTACTATATCAATGCTAAATTTAAAAAGCACAAAAGCAAGAGAGATTATATGTGGAAAACCGGCAATATTGATTTTCAGGGGAAAGGTTGATGAAAAAGTTTTAAAAAAAGAAAGATTTACAATAAATGAGCTTGAAGAAAGGCTTAGAACCAATAATATATTTAATATAGGAGATGTTGAATATGCTGTTTTAGAGACAAGTGGACAAGTAACAGTGATACCTAAACCTAATAAAAGAGCAACAACACCAGAGGATTTTAATATAGAACCAAAATATGAAGGAATACCATATGATTTAGTTGTTGATGGTAAGGTAATGTATAAAAATTTGGAAAAGCTAGGAAAAAACTATGTATGGTTACAAAAACAAACAGAAAAATTTGGAATTAGACCGGAACAAGCATTAATAGTCACAATCGATGGGGACAATCAATTTTTTTGCCAACCATTAGAAAAGGATGGTGAAAAAAATGTTTAAAGAATCTGTAATATGTATAATAATAGTTGTAGTTATTTTTTCATTAGATATGTTTACACAAGACTATACTAATAAAACAACATTAGAGATAACAAAGATATTTTCAGACTTAAAAGAACAAATTTTAAAAGAAGATAAAGAACAAATTACAAAACAAATAGCAAGTTTAGAAGAAAGTTGGAAAGGAAGACATAATAAACTAGCTTATTATATAGAACATGATGAACTTGAGAAAATAGATACAGCAATTGTATCTGCAAAAACTTATATCGAAACAGAAGATTACTCTTCAGCAGCAACAGAACTTGATGTTGGAAAGTTTGTGCTTGAACATATCCAACGTAAATATGCATTTAATTTGGTTAATGTATTTTAAAAAATAATTCTATATTTTATAAAGTTGCCCAAATGCAACAAAATACATGATATACAAATAATTGTACAAACTAACTTCAGGTGATTTTATGAAAATAGAAATATTATTAAAACAAATTAGACTTGAAAAAGGAATGACACTTGAAACACTTTCACAACTGTCAGGGATAAGTAAAGGACATTTGAGTAAAATAGAAAGGCAAGAAAGAGAACCTAAAATAAGTACGCTAATATTGATAGCTAAAGCATTAAAGGTAGATGTTAACAATTTGTATAGGGTTGAAAATTAAATTCAGGAGATATAGCGCAATGTCTCTTAAATTTATGCCTATTTGAAAAAAGGTAATTTTTTTATTAATTATACTTTGCATAAAAAATAAAACGTGATAAAATACTATAGATACCATAAAAAACATTAGTAATAGAACAATTTGCGAATGCAAGGAGGACAAAAATTATGAAACGGAAGTATGAAATATCTCAAATGAGTGATAAAGATATTGCTCATTGGTATGAAAACATTAGACCAATCGTAAAACGTGATACATATCTGAGAAAACTATCAGAAAGAGAATTAACACATGTAGCATATACTTGGCTTACTGAAGCAATTGATTATGCAGAAAAAGTTGACTTTACTAAGATATCAGTTCTCGAAGATATAAAAATGCTTCATGGATATGGGTATTATGGCTTGTTTAAGCCTTCGGTAGGAGAAGTTATCCGACAGATTCCAAAGGATTTGCTTGAAAAAGTTGTTGCTTTTGAAATAATTGCAGGAGCTATTGGAATGGCAGAAGAACAGTTTAAGAAACTGTTTATTTTTAAATAACCGTTTCATTTAAATGAAATAGCCACCCTCTGTAAATTTTACTGAGGGTGGTTATTGATTGTACGTAATAATTATACGGGTTTTCTTGTATATCTTTTATTTATTTTTAGTTTATACCATTTATAAAAAATTTAATTAAGATAATATAAGTTGAATTATTATTATACTCAATTTGTAAAAAAAATCAACAAAATATTAAAAAAATTTATTTTCATGTCGTTATTGATATTGGAAAAATTAAAGATTTTGAAGGATTTTCTTATTGTAAAATAGATCAATTAAGAGCAATAAGTAAATTAAGACTACAAAAATGTTGGAAGCTTGGAATGTGAAACAAAATCATCAGGGAGAACAGATGAAAATGGAAATTTAGCACCTATGCATGATATGAGTTATTTTGATAGAAGCGTTCCAGCAGATGTAGGAGAAACTTATAGAAAAAGCTTAGGAAAAGATATGTTTGAAAGAGCAAAAAATATATTAAAGATATTAGAAAATAGTGGAATTAATATAAGCCATACAGTTATCCCTAATACAGCTCACAATGACCGAGAAGCATTTAAATTAGCACAAAAAATCCCTTATATAAAAATGCTAAAGGAATTAGATTTGCTCAAGAGACAATAATTCTTTCAACTTTTAGTAAAATGAAACAACGAGATATTAGCAAGGAAAATAATGATACAGAAGTTGAACAGGACTAGTTTATAAATAAAAAAACACCATATTATGCTTTGCCGAGCTATGTGGTGTTTTATCATAATTTATATGGTAGCACACATTTTCTGTGGCTCTCCAATAATATGCATGTGTGAATTGTCATAACCTCAACAGCTAAAAAGTTCTAACAAATAAGTCTTGGAGCGGACGTCGTAGTTATCTACAACTTTTCTCTCTTGAGCGTTGATACAAATATTAATTAAATCTTCTTATACTTTATCATAAAATTTTCACTATTACAATAATTTTTTCAATAATGTTTCAATTTTTTTGTAGGTTAGTCAATCATTTGTCACAAATTATTTAAAATAAATACTTTGAGCACCTATATTGTAAATAACGATTCTTCTTGACTTTTATATTTTTCTATGAATTCCCTGGGACTCAACCATCCTAACGGTCTCATTGGAAAATTATTATATTCTTTTCTCCATTCTTTCCCCTGATTTCTTAAGTCTTCTAAACTATAAAATACTCTTTTATAGTAAAATCTTTCTTGATCTTTCCTATGACTTCTTTCTACTCTTCCATTTTGTTTGGGTGTATGTGGCTTTATTACTTTATATTCTATCCCTACTTCTTCTAATGTTTTTTCAAACATTGTTTTTTTACTTTTTAAAAATGCTTGCCAACTTAATCTATTTGTAAATTCAAATCCATTATCTGTTTGTATTGTCTTTACCTTAAACGGAAAATATCTTACCATTCTTTTTACAAATTCACTTGATGCATATGTATCATGTGCATTTGTAAACCATGTATATCTTAATCTTGAATACTCATCTATTGCTGTATATTGATAAAATTTTTCTCCTCTTTCTTGTAATTCTTTACTCATACATTTCTTGGGTACATATTTTACATCTACTTGTACTTTATCTCCTGGATATTCTCCTGATATCCATTCTTTTGGCTCACTTTCTTTCTTTTTACTTGGTGTTTTTTTATATATTCCTAATCTTTGCATTACATGATACAACCCTTGTATTGTCCTTGTATATCCTGCTTGGCGTAATTTTATCCATAACACTACTAATCCTGTATCTTTATTGTTTCTTTTATAATTCTTTATTAATTTTAGTTCTTCTTCTGTATGTTGATTTGGATGTGAATGTGGACGTCTTGATTTATCTTTTAAACTTTCTAACGTTCCATCATATCTATTTCTCCATCTATATATTGTTCTTTTACATTCTCCAAATTTATATGCTGCCTTTGCTACTCCATATTTTTTTGAAAATTTTACTACTGACTCTTTATATTTTAATCTATCTGTGATATTATTACCCATAAGAGAGCACCTCCGATATGTTTATTTTTGGTCATTTAAACAATATCATTTTTGTGCTCTCTTTTCAATATTTTATTTTCAATCTTCTTGTGACATATCTATTTTAAACCTATATTTTTCAATAATGTTTCAATTTTTTTTTAAGTATGATATACTTTAAATGATGAAGTAATAGCAAATGGAAATGAATTTGAACAAGAAAAAAACAAACAAATAGCCTAGATGAAAATGATGATAATAGATAAATAATGAAAAGAGAGGATTATTATGTTATCAGTAAACACAAGACAAGCATATACAGAAATAGATAATTTCATAGAATTATTAGATGAATATAATAGAAACAAAGTACCTAAAAAATTAAGAGAATTTTTTAAAAAAGAAAAAGATAATACTTATACAAAAACAATAAATCCTAATATACCAATTAATGAACAAAATTTAAAAGAAGAGACTTTAGCTTTAATTGCTGTACTAAATCTACAATATTGGTGTGAAGATGAGAAAGAGAAGCAAAGATTAAAGAAAATATATTCTGACAATGAGATGAAACATCAAAAAAAATTAAGAGAAATGTATAATCCAGATGATGTATTTAAAAGCAAGAAGAAACAAGAATTAAGTGAAAATGAAATACCATCTGAAGAAATACAAGAAAATGTGGCTATGGTAGAATATAAAAGAGAAAATTTGATTGATAAAATTAAAAGATTTTTTGCAAATATTTTTAAAAAGTAATAATTTTAAGGGAGAATTAAGTAAATGAGCATTGAAGAAGAATTAAAAAAGGAAAATATTATTCAAGAAGTAAGAAAATATTTTATGGGTGCAACTATTGAGCCTAATATGGAAGAAACTAAAAAAGATTTAATTAAAAGATGTGAAGAAATTGGTATAGATTTTTCGGAATTAGAAGAAAATTGTAAAAGTGAAATACCTCAAAAAAGAACTTATAGTGAACTAATTGCTGATACTCAAATTGATGGGATTGAAAGGGGATTATCTGTTGTATTTGAAACATTGTTAAGAGGAGAAGAACCCAATACTAGAGAATTAGATGATGGAAGTGGAAAACAATCATATAGTAGGGGATTTAGTAAAAAACATAGATATATGTGCAGAATGGATATATTAAGAGCATTATGTATTTCTTTAAAAAATGACACAAATGGATATGAACTTACAGGAACTGATTTAAAGAGTTTTTTAAGCCAAAAAAGAATAAACAGCAATTTACAAATTACAAAAGAACAATTAGATTATATACATAGTTTAGATTTAAGTAACTTAGAAAATTTTATTTCTAATATAGATATATCTTTATTACCAAAACAAATGATCCAATCAACTGATATATGGGAAGCAATGGATAAAAGAGGAGGTAAAGAGAACTCACTATACGAAGTACAAAATAAAAATGCATATAGAATTTATATAAATACCCCACAGAATTCTAATGGAACAGATGAATTTTTAACAGATTATATAAAAATGTGTATAAGCAAAAAAATGCCATTTGCAATGAAAGGTTCTCAAGATAAAGGAAAGGAATCAAAGGATAATACGGTATTATATATTTCAGAAGAAAATTTGTTAGATTATATACAAATATTGGACGAATTAAGCATATTGCATCCAGACACAATTAAATGTTTTGGAGAGCCACCACTTTTGACACAAGGTTTATCAAATAATGGGAAAAATACATTAGAAAGCTGGTTTGGCTTTGCTGATTTAGGTCAAGATGGTAATGGAGGAACATATAATGAAAGAACAAAGTATAGTGCATTAAATGCATTTATTGCAACATTATATTCAACTATGCCATACAAAACAAAAGTAAGGATACAAGAACATGGATTTTCTTTAAAAGCATTATCAAGTTTGGCAAAGTTTGAGCCTTCATATAATGAGCAGGAATTAATAGGAAAAAGGAAAAGAAATGCAATATTTCCAAAAGGAATAGAGGATTCAGAAAATGGACTAAGATCTCCGTTATGTAGTGATGGAAGATTGAGAATAAACAACAGCAAAATGGCGCTAGAGTTAATTTCATTATGTAGAGGAGAACTAGCACAAATAGTAAAACATCCAGAGAAAAAGCAGATAATGTTTGAAAAATTTAAAGAATACTATGTTTTAGTTGAAAACTACACTAAATATAATTCACCCAAGAATGCACTTTCAATGCAATATACTTTTGAAGATTACAGGAATTTACCTACAACAATATCAATGAACCTATATCAACAATATCAACAATATCAACAATATCAGCAGGAATTGATGAATGGCGAAAGCCAACAGGAAAGAACCGATAAAAAAGTAAAATCATTTTTACAAGAATTTCAAGAGTTTTTTAGAGAAGATAAAATATTAGTAAGTGGAATTGAAGCAACGGAGATAAGAACAAATATAGAACAAATGAATAAACAAACAAGTTTAATTAAAGAACAATTCAGAGATAAAGAAAAACAACAAGACCAAGTAGAACAATAAAATCAAAGAATCTATAATGGATTCCTTAACAATGGGTTTTTTCAAAAATCCATTTGACAAATTAAAAAATATATGTTATTATATAAGCACAAAATAAATGAGCATTGTAGGTCGCAATTGTTCAAAATGTAATCGTATGTGTATTGCAACTACACATACTTTTTTTTATATCTAAAAAAAAACAGAGTAGGTGCAACTCCCACTTTGTCCGACTATGTATTGCTACATATTAGTCTTAGCATTGTCGCATTGCATTTGTTGCTGTTGTTGTTCTTGTTGTAGTCTGATGTTTTTTCTTTTTCTGCTATTAACTCCTCAACTAAATGCAAAATTAGGTTTGCATTATTCAAAATGTAACCCTCCTTTCCGCCCTTTAGAAAGGGCTAGCCTTTCGTAGCGTAAGGTTGGTAATATTTTACAACATTTTATAGTATTTGATTTTTCTATCTTCACGAGTTTGTTTTTCGTTATATTCAATTCTTGCTTGTTCAAATTCACAAAAATATAGGTCTTGAACATCTTGGTATAAGTTATCACTTCCATAGATTATACAAATTTTTTCTTTGTAATTATCATAATCTCTTAAATTGTGTTTATTTACTTTTGATAATTGTGTTGCATTTTGTATTCCATTATTTGAAAATGATGTTTCGCCTGATGAATTATTTTTTGCTGTTTCTTTTGCTTTTGTAGTTTTGTTTTTATCACTACCTAAATGAATAGAATATGCTAACTCTTCGCTCATCTTTTTTCCTCCTTTAGAACTTGCTTCGTAGGCACAGGAATTTGGCTCTGCCAAACTTCCTAACCCCCTATGAGTTTTGACGTGTCATCAAAACTCGGGGGCTCTACGAGGCAATAAATTTTCTCCCACAGGGATAAAATTTATTCAAATTAACTATCGCCACTTTCATTTTTACTTTGTAAAAACAAAACGTGCCACGTTAATTTGTTGTTGCAACATAGTAGATATATTTTAATAGTTGTAACAATTATCTTGCAGTGTCTTCGCAGAATTTTACTGGCTTAACACCTACTGAAATAGGGGTAGGCTCTTTCATATAAATTACGCTATAGTTACTTTCATCTGGTATATAGTCAAATGCTGTATCAATTTCTTGCATTTGGAATTTATCTTCTTCATTAATGTAGATTATTCCAAATTTATAAGTTTCCATTTTATTATCTGTATCTAACTTGTAGTAATCTTCTAAAGGAAATACTCTAACAATAGCACTATTATCTTCAGCAAAGTTGAAATAAAACATTTGCTTATCAACATAGTAGGTTGCTTCTGTATAATGAACGTCATAATATTGTCTTAATCTCATAATGATTTCGCCAACTTCTTCCTCTGGCAAGTAATTACTAAATCTAACACTACCAAGTACATTACCTAATATCATAGGCTTTGTTGTATCAATATAGCCGTTATCATATAATTCTTGACAGGGTTTGCAAATTGATTCTCTAAAATTTATCTGCTTGACAACTACTTCATTCCCAACTAAAGCAAGTTCTATATCATCAACATATTTCATTATAAGTTCTGCCTGTTCGTGTCTTGTATAATTTTTCCAAGTTTTAGTTCTTTCTTGATATTCTTTATCTAGCTTAATCTTATTGATATATTCAATATCTCTTTTAAGTAAAATATCTTGTGGTGTAAATTTTAATTCTTCGCTACATTCTGTTGTATCTAGTTTGTTTTCTAATTCACTAATTGCTTTCTCTACAATTTTCTTTTCTTCGTTCAATTTTCAAACCTCCATAGTTTTTGCTTAATTATCTTCATTTCCAGCACCATCCTTTCCTTTTAGATTTAGGATGATTTTTTGCAAAAAGAAAAAATCAACCATTGATGATTGATTTTGTATCAATTCTATTCTATAAAAGTTCGAACAGAAACGTCATTGGAGCCTACAACGGGAATTGAACCCGTGACCTCAGCCTTACCAAGGCTGCACTCTACCAACTGAGCTATGCAGGCAAATCAAACATATTATAGTATATAAAAATAAAAAAAGCAATAGAAATTTGAATAAAATTCGCATAATATTTTACATAAAAGCTTGATTTTTAAGCCAAAATAAACTATAATATCTCTGTATAATTGGAGAAAAAAGGAGAGAATAGAAAATGCAAGAAAACAAAAATCAAAATCAAGAAGTAGAATTAGATGAGAATCACTTAATACAAATAAGAAAAGATAAATTAAAAGAATTACAAGAACAAGGAAAAGACCCATTTGAAATAACAAAATTCAACAGAACAAATTCAGCGGGAGAAATAAAAGCAAATTATGAAGAATTTGAAAACAAAGATGTAACTGTAGCAGGAAGAATAATAGCAAAAAGAATAATGGGAAAAGCATCATTCTGTACAATACAAGACAGTGATGAAAAAATCCAAAGTTATGTAAGTATAAACGATTTGGGAGAAGAAAGTTATAAAGCATTTAAAACATGGGATATTGGAGATATCATAGGAATAACAGGATTTGTATTTAAAACAAGAACAGAAGAAATTTCTGTACATGCAAAAGAAGTAACACTACTATCAAAATCATTAAGACCATTACCGGAAAAATTTCATGGATTAAAAGATGTGGATTTAAGATATAGACAAAGATATGTTGACTTAATAATGAATCCAGAAGTAAAAGAAACATTCAGAAAAAGAAGTCAAATAATTAGTGAAATAAGAAAAATATTAGATGAAAAAGGATTTTTAGAGGTTGAAACACCAGTATTAAATACAATATCAGGAGGAGCAACTGCAAGACCATTTATAACACACCATAACACATTAAACATTCCAATGTATTTAAGAATTGCAACAGAATTAAACTTAAAAAGACTAATTGTTGGTGGATATGATAAAGTATATGAAATGGGAAGAATATTCAGAAATGAAGGAATGGACATAAGACACAATCCAGAATTCACAACAATTGAATTATATGCGGCATATCAAAATTATCATGATATGATGGATATAACAGAAGAGTTATTCCAAAAATGTGCAATGAAAGTATGTGGAACAACAAGATTAACATATCAAGGAACAGAAATAGACTTAGGTGGCAAATGGAAAAGAGTAACAATGATAGACTCTATAAAAGAAGCATGTGGAGTGGACTTTAATACAATAAATACTGATGAAGAAGCAGTAGCATTAGCAAAAGAAAGAAAACTAGAAATTCCAGCGGGAAAAGAAACAAGAGGACACATTATTAGTTTATTCTTTGACGAGTATGTTGAAAAAACAATTTTACAACCAACATTTATATATGATTATCCAGTAGAAATATCACCATTAGCTAAGAGGTCTCCAAAAGATCCTAGATTAACAGAAAGATTCGAAGTATTTATTGATGGCAGAGAATATGGAAATGCATTCTCAGAATTAAATGATCCAATAGATCAATATGAAAGATTTAAAGAAGAAATAGCAGCAAGAGAAAATGGTGATGATGAAGCAGGAATGATGGATGAAGACTTTATAAATGCACTTGAATATGGAATGCCTCCAACAGGTGGACTTGGAATAGGAATTGATAGACTAGTTATGTTATTAACAGATTCTGCATCAATAAGAGATGTATTGTTATTCCCAACAATGAAGCCACTTGGGAGTTCAGACAATAAAAAAATAAATGATATACCAGAAAATAATGATAGAGAAGAAGTTATAGATTTTTCAAAAGTAGAAATTGAACCATTATTTAAAGATTATGTGGATTTTGATACATTTAGTAAATCAGACTTTAGAGCTGTAAAAGTTAGAGAATGTGTTGCAGTTCCAAAGAGTAAAAAACTTTTAAAATTTACACTAGATGATGGAACAGATACAGAACGTATAATTTTAAGTGGAATACATCCATATTATGAACCAGAAGAATTAATAGGAAAAACACTAATAGCTATTACAAATCTTCCACCAAGAGCTATGATGGGAATTGATTCTTGTGGAATGCTTCTTAGTGCAGTACACACAGAAGAAGGAGAAGAAAAACTTCATTTACTAATGGTAGATAATCATATTCCAGCAGGGGCAAAACTTTATTAATAAAAACTATGAAATTAAGGGGAAGATAGGAGCTTTATATGTTTGGATTTAATATAGATAAAAGAACATTATATATAATAATTGGAGTATTGGTAGTAATATCATTAATGAGTTATGGAACATCTGGGATATTTAGTTTAATACTATCAATTCCAGCAGTACTGCTTGCAATAACAGTACATGAATTTGGGCATGCATTTGCTGCATACAAATTAGGTGACGATACACCTGTAAGACAAGGAAGATTAAGCTTAAACCCATTTGACCATGTTGATCCATTAGGATTAGCAATGCTATTATTCGCACATATAGGATGGGGAAAACCAGTAGAGATAGACCCAAGAAATTATAATAGAAATATTTCAGTAGAAAAAGCAGATGCAATAGTATCATTTGCAGGACCTTTAATGAATTTTATTACAGCAATAATATTTTCATTAATATACTGTGCAATTATTAAATTTGCAGGAATAGCATTCACATTAACAAATGTAGGAACAATAGTAATTGCAATAATATTAAGTATTGTTACTATGAACATAGGATTGGGAGTATTTAATTTACTACCATTACCACCATTAGATGGTTCAAAAATATTTTTACCAATATTACCAAGAAATGCAAAAACATGGTTTATAAATAATCAACAAATATTTTATATAATATTTTTAATAATATGGATAACAGGAATTGCAGGAAGACTAATTTCGCCACTTATAGATACAATAACAGAAGGAATATTAGGATTAGCAATGAGAATATTTGGATTATTATAAAAATAGGAGAAATATAATGACAGAAAAAGATATAGTAGTTTTAGGAATAGAATCAAGTTGTGATGAAACTTCTGTTGCCGTTGTAAAAAACGGTAGAGAAGTTTTATCTAATATAATAGATACACAAATAAAAATTCATGAAAAATATGGAGGAGTAGTACCAGAAATTGCATCAAGAAATCATATAGAAGCGATATCAAGAGTTGCAAAAACTGCACTTGAAGAAGCGAATATGAAACTTGAAGATGTTGATGTAATTGCACCAACATACGGACCAGGATTAGTAGGGGCATTGTTGGTAGGAGTATCATATGGAAGAGGACTAGCATATGCACTAAATAAGCCATTAGTAGGAGTGAATCACTTAGAAGGACATATTGCTGCAAATTACATAACACATCCAGATTTAGAACCACCATTTTTGTGCATGTTAACATCAGGAGGAAATACACAAATTGTATATGTAAAAAATTATTGTGATATGGAAGTATTAGGAAGAACACGTGATGATGCGATAGGAGAGGCATTTGATAAAGTAGCAAGAGTTGTGGGATTAGGATATCCAGGAGGACCAAAGGTTGACAAATTAGCCCAACAAGGTAAACCAAGTATAGAATTTCCCAAAACTCATTTTGAAAACTTGGATTTCAGTTTTAGTGGAATAAAAACAGCAGTAATAAATTTGCATCATAAAAATCCAGATGTAAGTAAAGAAGATTTATGCATGAGCTTTGAAAAAGCAGTAACAGAAGTATTAATAGAAAATATAACAAAAGCAATAGAGCAAACTGGAATAAAGAAAGTTGTATTAGCAGGTGGAGTATCAGCAAATACACATATAAGAAGTGAATTTGAAAAGTTAGAGGAAAAAGGAATCAAAATATATAAGCCAGACTTGAAACTTTGCACAGATAATGCTGCGATGATAAGTGCTGCAGGATATTATAGATATTTACATGGAGACATTTCAGAAAATACATTAAATGCAGTGCCAAACTTAAAAATTGGAGATTAGAAAAGGATAAGAAATATGTCAATATTTGCAATAGCAGACCTACATTTATCTTTTAGAGTACCAAAACCAATGAATATATTTGGAGATAATTGGTCAGGTCATGAAGAAAAAATAAGAAAAGATTGGATAGAAAAAGTAACTGAAAATGATTTAGTAGTTTTACCAGGTGATTTTTCATGGGAAACATATTTAGCAGATACTAAATTGGATTTTGAATATCTAAAGAATTTGCCTGGAAAAAAAATTATGTTAAAGGGAAATCATGATTATTGGTGGACAACTTTAGCTAATATGAGGAAATTTTTGAAAGAAAATAATTTTTCTAATATTAATTTTTTATATAATAATAGTTATGAATTCGAAAATAAAATTTTATGTGGAACTAGAGGATGGAGCATAGCTGATGAAGAAGCTGATGAAAAATTAATAAATAGAGAACTGATAAGATTAGAACTATCTCTACAAGACGGAGTGAATAAATACGGAAATAATAAAGAAATAATAGTATTTATGCATTATCCACCAATAACAAAAACAAAGATAGAACTAGAGCAAGAAACAAAATTTGTAGGACTTATGAAAAAATATAATGTTAAAAGATGTTATTATGGTCATTTACATGGATCATCAATAAAAGAGGCAATAGAAGGAGATGTAGAAGGAATTCAATTTAAACTTGTAAGTGCAGATGCATTAGATTTTAAACTAATAAAGATATAAAAATCCAACTTTTTAGATAAGTTGGATTTTCTTAATGAAATAACTATTTTTCGTTATTTTTGGGGTTGCTGTTATTGTTTTGATTTTCATTATTTCTATTATTTTTTTTGCTTTGTTTACTTTTTTTATCTGACATAGAAGAACACCTCCATTTCAATTTTTCTAAAATAGTTTATCCATTAAATAAAAAAATATACAAAATATTGTCTTAGATATAAGAGTGTGATATACTAAGTATTATAAAATGTCAAAAAAGGAAGAAGAAAATGAAAAATATAGTAATAGGAATAGAAGGAACTGTTGGTGCTGGAAAAACATCAATATGTAGAGAATTACTAAATGATACAGAAAATTCAATAATTTTACATGGTGGAGAAATATATAGAGCAATTGTATATGGAATGACGCAAAATAAAATACAAAACACACAAAATCTTGACGCATTTGAAATTATGAAAAAGCTAGGAATAGAGATAAAATTAGAGAATAGAGAAACAGTTATATATATGAAAGAAAAAAAAATATCACAAGAAGAATTGCAATCAAAAAAATCATCAATAGCTGTTTCAAAAGTTAGCAATATAGCAAATAATGAAAAGTTATATAAATTTGGAAAAGACTTAATTGATAAATATAGAAAAAACTATAATGTTATATTATCATCAAGAGATATTGTTAAAATGTATCCTGATGTAACTTATCACTTTTTTATTGACGCATCACTTGAAGAAAGAACAAATAGAAAATATATGCAATATAATAAAGAAATACCAAAAGAACAGGTAAAAGAAATGATAAAACTAAGAGATGAGTTACAAGAAAAATCAGGATATTATGTAATATATCCTCAAACTAAAATCTTAGATGTAACAAATTGTAAAAGTGCAAAAGAAGCGGAAGAATTGGTATTAGAAAGCATGAAGAGGGAGGTTATAAAAAGTGGAGTTTAAAAATAAAGAATTAGAAAAATTTGAAAAAAAATTAGAAAGTCAAAAAGTAGCAGTAATAGGATTAGGAGTTAGTAATATACCACTAATAGATTATCTACATAGCAAAAATGCTGATGTATCAGTTTTTGATGATAGAGAAGAAGAAAAAATCAATAAAGAAATAATAGAAAAAATAAAAAAATATGGATTTGAATATTACTTAGGAAGAGAAAATTTGAAAAATTTAATTGGGTTTGATTTAATATTCAGATCACCAAGTTGTTTACCAACAAAACCAGAATTAGTTGCAGAAATTAATAGAGGAGCAATAGTTACTACAGAAATTGAGCAGTTAATGAAATTAGCTCCTTGTAAAATAATAGGAATTACAGGAAGTGATGGAAAAACAACAACAACAACATTAACAGCAGAAGTTTTAAAAAATGCAGGATATACGGTTCATATAGGAGGAAATATAGGAATTCCGTTGTTCACAAAATTGAATGAAATAATGCCAGAAGATATTATTGTGCTAGAATTAAGTAGTTTTCAATTAATGAACATGAAAATTAGTCCTGATATTGCAGCAATAACGAATATTACGCCAAATCACTTAAATGTTCATAAAGATTATCAAGAATACATAGATGCAAAGAAAAATATATTCAAATATCAAGATAAAAATGGAATAATTGTTTTAAATGCAGACAATGAAATTACAAATTCTTGCAAAGATGAGGCAAATGGAAAAGTAATAATGTTTAGTAGTAAGGAAAAGCTAGAAAATGGGTTCATTGTTGATACAGATGGAATAATAAAAGAGTGTAATGAAGGAATTAGAAGACATATAATTGATACTAAAGATTTAAAATTAAAAGGAATGCATAATTTTCAAAATGTATGTACAGTATTAGCATTAACAAAAGAGTTAGTTGATGCAGATGATGCTGCAAAGACAATTAAGGAATTCGCAGGGGTTTGTCATAGACAAGAATATGTGCGTACAGTAGACGGTGTAGAGTGGTATAATGATTCTGCAAGTACTAGTCCTACTCGAGGAATTTCAGCCTTAAATGCATTTAAGGATAAAGAAATTATTTTAATTGCTGGAGGAGCTGATAAAAATTTGGACTATACACCAATAGGAAAGCCAATAGTAGACAATGTTAAAAGTCTAATTTTAATTGGGCAAACAGCAAACAAAATTTATGAGGCTGTAAAGAATGAACTAGAGAATCAACACAAACAGTTAAATATTCACATGTGTGACACTTTTGAACAAAGTATGAATTTGGCTAAAAGAATTGCTAAGCCAGGTCAAATTGTTTTATTTTCACCTGCTAGCACAAGTTTTGATATGTTTAAAGATATGTATGATAGAGGAGACCAATTTAAAAATATGGTTATGAAATTTTAAAAGTGAATGTTTGGAACCGGTTCTCATCTATACCTTTTGGTACAGATAAGACCGGTTCTTATCTGTACATTTTGCGCACATAAATCAGATTAAAACATATAATGTATTATGAATTTTAAAAGAAAGGAATGAAATTTAAGATGAACGATTCATTATATGAAGATTATATGAGAAGCGTATTAGGTTATCAGCTAATGAATGATTATACAGATACATATAACTATAATAATTATGACAATTATTCAAGTTATGATGTAATACCTACAATGGCACATATGCAAAATCAAGGAACGCAAATGATGAATAATATGATGCCAATGCAAAATCAAAATATGCAATCAATGTCTACAAGACCGATGACAGCAATGAATAATATACAAATTCAAGAGTTAGAAAAATGTTATCCAGAGATATACCAGATAGTATATCCCATGGTGCAAAAAGCATGTGCGGAAAATAGGGGAGAAATTACAAGAAATCTAGTAGATAGACTAACAGATGAAATCTATTCTGCAGTAGAAGACAAGACACTGGTTCAAGAGAGAGTAGAGGCAGAGGTTGCAAAAATAGATTCAAAAGCTACAACAGTAAAAACTGAAAAAATAGAAAAAAATAAAGATGATAGATATTGCCAAAATTGTGATAGTAGACAAAGAAACACAGGTTTAAATGATATAATCCGTATATTATTATTGAGAGAATTATTAGGAAGACCAGGCTTTTCGGGATTTAGACCTCCTAGACCTCCACCACCAAGACCACCTCACCCTCCAATGAGACCACCTATGAGACCTGGACCAGGAAGACCTCCAAGACCAAGAGGAAAGAGGGATATATATGAGTCACCTAAATATTTTTCTTCATTAGATGATGGAGAATTGGCATATTGAAAGTTGATATAAAATTGAACTAATAAGAACCGGTTCTAACGGTACCCAAAGAGGTACGGCAGAGAACCGGTTCTATCTGCTTATTTTTATTCCCATTCAATTGTTGCTGGTGGTTTTGAAGTAATATCATAAACTACACGGTTAACATGTTTTACTTCATTAACAATTCTACTAGAAACTTTTTCTAAAACTTCGTAAGGAATTCTACTCCATACACCAGTCATAAAATCAGTAGTTTCAACAGCTCTTAAAGCAACTGTATAATCATAAGTTCTTTCATCACCCATAACACCTACAGATTTTAAATTTGTAAGAACTGCAAAATATTGATTTATATTCTTGTGTAATCCTGAATTAGCAATTTCTTCTCTAAAAATAGCATCTGCATCCTTTAAAATTGTAAGCTTATCATCTGTGATATCTCCAATAACTCTAATAGCTAGACCTGGACCAGGAAATGGTTGTCTATATACTAGATTTTCTGGAATACCAAGTTCTAAACCAGTTTTACGAACTTCATCTTTAAATAAATTTCTTAAAGGTTCAACGATTTCTTTAAAGTCAACATAGTCAGGAAGTCCACCAACATTATGATGGCTCTTGATTACAGCACTTTTTCCAAGTCCACTTTCAATAACATCTGGATAGATGGTTCCTTGAACTAAGAAGTCTACAGCTCCAATCTTTTTTGCTTCTGCTTCGAAAACTCTGATAAATTCTTCACCTATAATTTTTCTCTTTCTTTCTGGATCAGTAACTCCGGCAAGTTTGCTTAAAAATCTATCTTTTGCATCAACTCTGATGAAATTTAAATCATAATTTTCTGTAAAGATTTTTTCAACTTCGTTACCTTCATTTTTTCTAAGTAATCCATGGTCAACGAAAATACAAGTTAAATTTTTACCAATAGCTTTACTTAAAAGTACAGCTGCAACAGATGAATCAACACCACCTGATAGAGCACATAAAGCTTTTTTATCTCCAATTTTTTCTTTTAAAGATTTTATAGAATCTTCTACAAATGATGACATAACCCAATCTCCTGAGCAGTGACAAATATTATATAAAAAGTTTTTAATAACTTGTGTTCCGTTTATTGAGTTATTTACTTCTGGATGGAATTGAATTCCATATAAATTCTTTTCTTGGTTTTCCATTGCTGCATTTGGGCAAACTGGTGTATAACCAATTCTTTTGAAGCCTTGTGGTACTTCTTCTACATAGTCTGTATGACTCATTAAAAATACATTTGTATCTTCAAATCCTTGGAATAGAGAAGAGGTATTATCTATATTTACATTTGTTTCTCCATATTCTCTTGTTGTTGCAGATGCAACTTTTCCACAAAGTGTATGAGCCATTAATTGCATTCCGTAACAGATTCCAAGTACTGGAATACCTAATTCAAAAATTTCATCAGCACATTTTGGTGAATCTTCGCCGTATACACTTGCAGGTCCCCCTGTGAATATTATTCCTTTAGGATTTTTTTCTTTTATTTTTTCTATTGAAATATTAAATGGTACAACTTCAGAGTATACATTACATTCTCTTACTCTACGAGCAATTAGTTGATTATATTGTCCTCCAAAGTCTAATATTAAAATTAATTCTTTTGATTCCATAAAATCCTCCTTTAATTTTATAATATAAATATTTTATCAGGTAAACAAAGAAAAGTAAAGGATTTTATTGTCAAATAGAGATTCTATGTGGTATAATATAATATATATATTTATATTGCCATATAAAAGGAGGCACATGGAAGATGAATGAATTCAAAGTTATTGAAGTGATGAATAGAGCAAAAATTGAAGTTTTAAAGGATAAAAAAGAGGATTATTCATTAAATCAAAAAATTCAAGAATATTTAAAAGATGAAACTCTTTTCTTTAGAATTAATAAAGAAAAAGCATATAAAATTTTACAAACAATAGGAGTAAAAAAAGAGTTACTAGAAGAAGTATATAAAAAGTTAATAAATCAAGATGTGTATTATGATTTATTAAATAGAGGAAAAATAAAAGATGGTGATGAGAGTGTAATTGTGAAATATAAGGTATATCGGTCGAAATGATTTATTTAAAAAGAAAAAATAAAATGGAGGAATATGAGAAAAATGAGAGATGAATATATATATAAATTTTATGATGAAGTAAATCAAGCATTAGATGGAGATTATAAAATAATATTAGAACCTAATAGAGATATTCAAGAAGATTGGATAGAATATGACCAAGTAAGATGGAAAATGGAAGAAGGAATTAGTAAACTAGTAGAAAAATTATTAAAAGAAAGTTCAATGAGCTTTGAAGAAAAAATTTTAGAAGTATATAAATATATATGTCTGAATTATGTATATGATGCTAATGTGTTGTATTTTTTCAAAAGAGATGATAGTGATATAAATAATATAAAATATATAGCAGTAGATTGGTATGGAAGAATTGTTGGAAAAGACTGGATTGAAAAAAGGCAAAAACATAATAGAAGAATATGCTATGAATTTGCAAGATTTTATGCTAAGGCAATAAATGTGTTATTAGATGGAAATGATAAATTAGAAGCATTTATGCTTGGAGATAAGGAAAATTTACATTATGTTGTAGGATTAACAGGAGATGAATACAGTGTCATTTTAGATTTAGATGATTTCAATAGCATAAAGGATCTTACAAGAGTTAAATTTGGATTAACAATTAAAGGAATAAAGATACTTAGAGATGAATCAGGAAAATTTAAACAAGCAGTTGATAAATTTAATGGAGGAAAAAGAGAGGAACTTGCAGAGATTGAAGAGGCAAAGAGAAATTTAAAGGACAAGAGTCTTATTGAATATTTTAATAATGTTGCACAAATTTTAAAAAATAGAAATATTGATGCACAAGGATTTTTTGAATATATAAGAGCCATAGTGGAAAATGAAGAAATTAAGATAGAAAAAATCTGGAAAGAAGATAAGGTAGCACCAGAAAAAAGATATGAAAGATGCATAATTTTTGAATTTGATGGTAAAACATATTTAATAGATAGTATTGAACAAGCTATAATTCAAATAGAAAAAGGAGACTTAGATAAAAACGTTTTTGTCTTCAATTCAGCAGAAAATATATATCCATATTATGGTGGATAAAAGAAAAGCAAGGAGAAATTGTATGAGTATAAATATAGAAAAAATTATAAAATTAAATGAATTAGTAAACATGTTTTTTAGAAGTAAGCATACAATCGTTTTGGACCCCAAATTAGAGAAAAAATACGGAAAGTATTTAGGGGAAGATATGGTATATGACAAGGCTGATTGGAATATATCAAGTGAACTTAAAGAATATGTCGATAAATTAGCAATGAATAAAGAATTAAGCAATGAGGAAAAAATATTATTAGTTTATGAAAAGTTATGCTATGACTATGTATATGATGATAATTTAATATCATATATTCAAAAAGTTGATGATGATATATTCAGTCTTCCTGATTGGTATGGAAGAAATGTTGATAAAGAGTGGGAAAAAAATAGAGAAAAACATAATAGAAGAATATGTTTTGAATTATCAAGGTACTTAGTTGAATCATTAAATGAATTATTTAAAAATGACGAAAATTACAATTCTTGTATATTGTGGAATAAGAATCTTACACATTATTTTGTAGGACTTACTTCCAACGAGTATAGTTTAGCTATTGATTTGGATGACTTTTTTAGGATAAAAGATCTTACAAGAGTAAAAACAGGATTAACACTAGAGGGAATTACAATTTTAGAAGATGATAAGGATAAATTTAAAAATGTTCTTGACAAATTTAATGAAGGAAGAAATGAATTTGCAATAAAGAGAATAGAAAATAAAATTGCAGAAACAGCTGAGTCAGAAATAAAAGATGAAGAAAAAGAAAGTGAAGAAGTTTCCTTTTTAAAGAAAGCTGTTGAAATATTAAAAGAAGATGGACTAGATTCACAAGGAATATTTGAATATATGAAAGAGATAATAGATATTAGTATTGGTAAAGAAAATAGAGAAAAAATATGGAAAAAAATAGATGGCCAAAATAGAGAATCAACTAGATATATAAGATGTGTTGTTGTTAATATAGATGGTAAAAAATATTTGATTGACGGAGAAGAGGCAAGAATACGACCATTTGATGAAAAAGAATTTGATGAAAAAAGAACAAGATTTGTTCCTAATAAAGAACTTACTCGTGGTGGATTTGATTATTATGATGGTAAATAAATATTGAAAAAATTTCTAAAATATGTTATAATATATGTATAAATACAAAGGAGGTAAATACCATGAGAGTAGCAATTGCAACAGATTCTAAAGAGAAAATCAAAGGAATCAAGAGTGCATTTTCTCGGTTTTTCAAAATTGAAGAAGATAAAATAGAGTTTTTTCACAAAAAGGTAGATTCTGGAGTATCAGAGCAACCATTTAATGAAGAAACTTATGAAGGTGCTTTCAATAGAGTAAATACTCTAATTGAAAAATCAGAGAAGGCAGATTTTTTTATCAGTTGTGAAGCTGGTATCGAAGAACTTTTTGGAAAGTATTTTAATGTGCAAGTAATTTGCATATTTGATTTCCAAAAACAAAGATATCTTTGGAGCAAAAGCTCTGGATGGCAGATTCCATCAGAAGATATAGAGATTATTAAAAATGTTGATCTTGATGACTATCTTAGGAAAAAAGGAATAACTTGTGCAGAAGATTTGCTTGGTGCTGATTATTCTAGAGCAGAGTCTATTGCTCAGGCAACAGAATTTGCTTTAGCTTCACAGAAATTATTATAAAAATCGAAACAATTAAAAGTTATATACATTTGGTGTGTAACTTTTAGTTGTTTTTATTTTGTAAAAATTCTTATATAATTAAATAAACATTCGATTATAATATCACATGTATTTGTATCCGGAAATAAATTACATTTATTTCAAAGTTTTATATGTCTAATTCATATCCTAAAATTTCAATTTTTTCTTGATAAGTAAAGAAAATTAAAGTATAATAATATGAAAAGTAAGGAGGAAAATATGCCCAATATAGTATTACCCAATTATGAACATAGTATATTAAATACAATAACATCAATCTTAAAGTACTATAATGTAGAAACAAAACATAAAAGCTTAGAAAGCTTAGATAATATACTAAAAAAGAAATATAGAAATGTTGTATTAATAATTTTAGATGGAATGGGAGAACATATATTGACACCTATTTCACCAAATGGTTTTTTCAAAAAACATGAGGTTGAAAAGGTTACATCAGTATATCCATCAACAACAACAGCTGCATTAACAACATATTATGCAGGAAAACCACCATATGAAACTGGATGGATTGCATGGTCACAATATTTTAAGGAATATGGTAGAGCGGTAGATATGCTGGCACATATAGAATCATATAAACATGATTCACTAAAAGATGCAAGAGAGAATGTATTTGAAACAATTATGAATTATAAAACTGTTTTTCAACAAATAGAAGAATTTGCTAAAATAAAAGCATATGAAATAATGCCATCATATTCTGATAGAAGATCAAAGAGAACAATAAAAGCAGATACAATTGATGAAATAATAGATAATATAGAAACACTAGTTGAGAATCCAGAAAAAAAATTTATAATGGCATACAGTGATAATCCTGATGGACTGCTACATAAATATGGAACTGATTCTAAAGAAGCAACTGATTTTATAAAAGAAGCAGAGCAAAAAATAAGTGAAATGTGTAATAAATTACCAGATGATACAATTGTAATAATATCAGCAGACCATGGACATAAAAACATAGAAAAATCATATAGTATATTAGATTATCCTGATTTACAAGAATGTTTTATAATGCCACCAGCACTAGAATCTAGATGTTTAACATTTTGGATAAAACCAAATATGAAAGAAAAATTTGTAAAAAAGTTTAATGAAAAATTCAAAAGTGAATTTTGGCTTATGACAAGGGAAGAATTTTTGCAAAAAAATATGTTAGGTTTTGGAGAAAAACATAAAAAAATTGAAGACTTTTTAGGAGATTATGTTGCAGTATCTATTAGTGATAGTATTATAGTATTAGAAACTCAGTTGGCTCCTGGAAAATCAGTAAAAAAATCCACACATTGTGGTTTAACTAAAGAAGAGATGGAAGTTCCAGTTATAGTAATAAAAAAATAAAAAGAAAGACCCTATATCAATAGTTGGAGTGGAAAATTTTAAATGTTTTCTACTTCATCTTTTTTGGTATAATTTAATGTTTGAATTATGTGTTTTATTTTAGAAGAATTCTAATATTATTTTTCCAAGGGTCAATAATATTATCAGGTATTTGCATATCACCATAGCCAACACCAATATCAACATCTGGTTTGATTTTACCATGAAAATCACTGCCACCAGAAATGAATAAATTACGTTCATTACAAAGTTTTATAAGTTTATCATGTTGTTCAGGTGTGAATGTTGTATAATAACATTCGATTCCATCAATATCAAAGTTATCTAAAATATAATTTAAAATTGGTTCTGCATTTTGTTTATATTCAAAAATATGAGGAATGAATACTAAGCCACCAGCTTGACGGACTAAGTTACTTGCTGTTTCGAAATCTGGTACAAAGTCATCCATTTCAACATATAAAGGCGTTTTTGGGTCAGACATATATTGTCTGTAAAAGATTTTGCTAGAGTTCCAAGCTTCTTCTGATAATATATTTTTGTTTTCTTCGTGTTTTGTAATTTCATTATGAAAGAAAACAGAAGCGAACATTTCTGGCTTATAGTTATCTAAACAATTTTTATCAAGAATAATTCCTGCTTGAATGCATTTGTTATATAATCTTTTAACTTCTATTTTATTTCTTTCAGTTGCAGGAATATAGACTTTTTTTACAAGTTCATTCATTTTTTGGTAATCAATTCCATATCCTAAAATTTCAATTGGAATATTTAAAGCTTTTGTATTAAGCTCAATTCCTGGAACAATCTTTCCACTAAAAAGTGATTTAACATCAAGTGTTTCTAATTCTTTGTAAGCTAAAGCTGTGTTGTGGTCTGTTATAGAAATATAATTTAAATTTTTTTCTTGGCATTTTTTTAAAACAGTAGTACAACTTTCAGTGCCATCTGAGTAAGTTGTATGCATATGTAAATCTATCATTTAAATCTCTCCTTCGTAAATATAATAACATTTTTCCCTTGATAAGTAAAGAAAATCATGGTATTATAAAAAATCAAAAAATAAGAATAATCTTTTTTATTTTTGACTAAAATATATAAAGAATTAATATTAATTCAAAAAAATAAAAAGGAGTTTAGTATGAAGGTTAAAGATTGTATGTGTGGCGATGTTTGTTGTGTAAAACCAGAAACAAAAATAAATGATGTTGCAAAATTAATGGAACAGAATCATATTGGTTGTGTACCGGTATGTGATAATAACAACTGTCTTGTAGGATTGATTACAGATAGAGATATAATATTGCGTACAGTAGCATGTGATAAAGATGCGAAAAATACACCAGCAAGTGAAATAATGACATGTAATGTTTGCACTTGTAATGAAAATGATGATGTTCATACAGCAGAAAACAAAATGGCACAAAACCAAATAAGAAGAATTCCTGTTGTTGATAATGATAAAGTTATAGGAATTTTAACACTTGGCGATTTAGCTCATTACAATGAAGAAACTGGCGAAGACCATTTTTGCAATACTGTTGAAGATATTTGTGGTTGTGGTGGACAAACTAAAAATAATAGATAACAAATTGTTGATAATGTAAACTTTATTTTTTGAGTTTATATTATCAACAAACTACATAGAAAAGAGGGCATATGGCAGAGGATTTGAATTATATTTATAAAATTATAAAAAGAGTTTTAAATATAGCCCTAATAGTATTTGGGGTATACATAGGAGTAAAAATGGCAGTGTTTTACATGCCATTTTTAGTAGCATTTATAATTTCTTTAATGGTAGAACCTGCAATAAAATATTTAATGAAAAAAACAAGGCTTTCAAGGAAAATGAGTTCAATAATAATTTTTATAATAGTATTTACCATAATAATAGGAAGCGTTGCATGGGGAATAATTTCATTAATTTCTGAATCAACAAATCTTTTACAAACATTAAATTTATATATAGACAAAGCATATACACAAATTCAAGATACAATAGGGAAGATGAGTATTACTAAAATCAAAATATCAAATACAGCATTAAATTTAGCACAAGAAGCATCTCAAGAAATATTGTTAAAAGTTTCAGAATGGGTGACAAGTTTCTTGACAAAATTACTTTCATTAATTACATCTCTTCCGACTATTACCATATATGTTATAATTACAATTTTATCAGTATATTTTGTATGTACAGATAGGATATATATATTGGATTTTATGGAACATCATATGCCTAAAAAATGGGTGCAAAAGATAGGAATACACGTAAAAGAGATAACTAGAAAATTAGGTGGATATCTAAAAGCAGAAGCAATATTGATATTAGTATCATTTGTAATATCTTTAGTAGGATTATATATATTAAAATTTGTAGGAATGAATGTTAAATATCCACTTTTAATAGCACTAGGAATAGGATTTGTAGATGCATTGCCTATTTTAGGCTCTGGTTCGGTTATGGCTCCTTGGGCCGTAGTGGAAGCATTAAATGGTGATATTCAATTAGGAATTTCAATTTTATCCTTGTGGTTAATAATGTCTATTGTAAGACAATTTTTAGAACCTAAAATTGTAAGTGGAAAAATAGGAATACATCCAATATTTACTTTAATTGCAATGTATACAGGATTTAAAGTAATTGGTGTAATGGGGATGCTGGTTGGACCAATAGTTTTAATAATTTTAAAAAGTGTTTTTGCAAATGTATTAGAAGATGGAATATCAAACAGATTCTTTTGAGATGTGCATAAATAAAAAATAAGCTCATAAACTTATAAAAAATAAGTGGAGGGCTTTTTATGTTTATATATAATTTAAAAGTAAATGGTGGATTAGCACTAAAGATAATAATTGTGATTTTATCTATATTTATGGCAGTTGTATTTGGCTTTAGCATATATAAAATATTTTTTACTAGTGGAAAGTTTTTGATAAATGACAAAATAGAGAAACAAGATATTACAGAAATAAAAACAGAAAATTATACTAACATTCTAAAGGCAGTGCATGATAATCCAGATTCTTATATAGGAATGAAAATAAATTTTACAGGGTACATATATAGAGTTATAGATTTTAAAGAAGAACAATTTGTTATTGCAAGAGATATGTTTATAAATGAAAGCAAAACTCAAGCTGTAGTTGTTGGCTTTTTGTGTGAAAGCAAAGACGTAAAGAACTTTAAAGATGGAACATGGGTTAATATAACTGGAAATATTGAAATGGGAAAATATCATAATGAACAAATACCATTTATAAAAATTACAGAAATAGAAGAAACGAATCAGCCAGAAGATTCTTGTGTAATGCCACCAAGTAATGAGTATGTACCAACAAGTGGAATTTTTTAAAATGTCATAAAAATAACAAAAAAGTATAAAAATTTACATTAAATATTGATTTATGTAAAGAAATAATATATAATATTTGCAGAAAACAGTAACAAACTTAAAATAATTATTTAAGGAGTGATTTTATGGGTTCAAAAGAAAGACATTTTGCTTATATCACAGCATTACATCCGGAAGTAACTGGTTCAGCACTACCAGTTAGTGTAACAACTTCCAGTGTACGGAAATGCAATTTCTTAGTTGATTGTGGACTTTTTCAAGAAAGAGAATACAATTACCTTAATCAAAATGGTTTTCCGTTTTCATGTGAAAAGATTGAGTTTGTGTTAATCACACACAATCATGCTGACCATGTTGGAAAATTACCGTTGCTTTGCAAAAACGGTTTTTACGGCAAAATATTTGCAACCAAGGCAACAGCTAAGCTCATGAAAATATCGCTTAGCAATTCATATCAGATTATGAAAGAAGAAGCGCAAAGATGGAAACAAAAGCCACTTTATGATGAAGAAGACCTTGAACGGGTTTTTGAGTGTATAGAGCCTTGTGAAATTGGCGAAAGCATTCAGGTAAACCAGAACGTCAAAGTCACGTTCTTTGACAATGGGCATATTGTCGGTGCATCAATGATTTTGACACAGCTCAGTTATCCAGGAGAAAAAGACATAAACATTCTTTTTACAGGAGATTACAAGCCATACAATACTTTTAAAGAAGTTAAAGAGATGCCAACTTGGGTTTATGGACTTCCAATGAATGTTGTAATTGAATCAACATATGGAGACACAGAAACAAGCGAAATTGAATACAACTTTGAAAGAGATGTAGAGAAGCTTCTAAAAGAAAGAAAAAGTCTTTTTATTCCAGTTCTTGCACAGGGAAGAGCACAGGAAATTCTGTATATTCTGAAAAATATGCAAGAAGATGGAAGAATTGATGGAAGCATTCCAATTTACCTGGATGGTGATTTGGCTCATCAGTACACATATATGTACAGAAGCAAATTACTTGATATTGATGAGGAAAAATTGGAGTTTCTTCCGAAGAATTTTCGATTGGTAAACAAAGACAACAGAGTAGGAATAATGATGACAAATACACAAAAAATCATTTTAACTACTTCTGGAATGCTTGATCATGGACCAGCACAGCTGTACTTACCTACTGTTATTACTAGAAAAAATTGGGCAATTTATTTAACCAGTTATTGTAGTGAAGGAACATTAGGAAGAAAATTAATGGATAACGTTGATGAAGAAAGAGTTATGGTCATGGGAATGGAACTTAAAATCAAGGCACAGATTTTTTCAACTAGTCAATTTTCATCACATGCTAAGGCAAATGAGCTGATTGCACTGCTTTCAAAATTCAAAAATTTGAAATTAGTATTAATCAACCATGGTGAAAAAGAGACTAAGGAAAAATTTGCTTCAAGAGTTGAAGATGCAGAAGTTGCTGAAAGAGTGGAAATTCTTGGACAACATACTTTTAAAGTAGCAAGTTATGGTTATATGAAAGCCATGGGTGCAAAGCTTTATAGTAATACTAAAACAAGAAAAAACACAAACAGCAAAAAAGTAAAAAAACTCAAAAAAGTTTCAAAGACTAGAACTGAAAGAAAAAAAGTAGCTTGTAAACGAAAAATTTCACATCCTAGATAAAAGGAGGAAATTTGCTATGATTAAATTTAGATTCTTCAAAAAAGGTAAAAATGAACTTGCAACAGCCGATACCAAGAGAAATCCAAGAATCAAAGGAAAAGTCGTTAAAAACCCCACTGTTACTGAAACGGAAAAATTCATTATGGAAACAGTGAAAGGGCAGGACAAGCAGGTACGGCAGATTGTAAATGCAGAGTACAAAGCCAGCAGATACAAGATCAAGTCAAATGTTTTGATTGTTGGAAAAAGTGGTACAGGTAAAACTGAAATTTTGAAACAGTTAGCAAAGAAAACAGGAAAGGCATGTATAACCATTGATGCAAATGATTATACAGAAGAGGCTTATCAAGGCTCAAGCGTTTCAGACATTGTTGTAAAGCTGTTAGCTGCTGCAAACTATGATGTAAAAAGGGCAGAAAATGGCATTGTAATAATTGATGAGATTGACAAAAAAGCTAAAAGCCAGGATACAACGCAGCGAGATGTTTCGGGAAAAGGTGTTCAGGACCAGTTGCTTAAACTGGTTGAAGGAAAGGTTATCCCCATTATCCTTCGAAGAAAAGATGGAGATGAAATGGTATACTTTAATACTGAGCAAGTCATGTTTTACTTTGCAGGGGCCTTTTCTGGAATTGATGAAATCATTAAGAAAAGACTTAAAAATAAGTCTGCAATTGGATTTGCAACTGAAACAAAATCTGAAAAACAGATTGAAGAAGAAAAAATGGTAAATGAGGAAGATTTAGCTGAATATGGGCTTGAACGAGAGTTTGTAGGAAGAATTGACTTGATCATTCAGCTGAATGACTTAAGTGAAGATGTATTAGAAGATATCTTGTTAAATTCTAAAAATTCCAAGTTAAAAAAATTCGTTGGAAGTCTGCAAATCAAAGATGGAATCACAACTCATTATGACCAGGGAATAATTAAAGCAATCGTAAAAAAAGTAAAGAAAGAAAATAGCACGACAGGTGCACGAGGACTTTCAAAAGTAGTGACATATGTCTTTGATGACATTATGCATGAGGTGATGGCAAATCCAGGAAAGTACAGTGATGTAGTTTTGCTGGATGGAATCGAAGAAGACAATACACGTTACATTTTGAAGTAACCATAAAATCAGAGTAGGGGCTTCCAAGTTGGAAGCCTCTTTTATAATGCTCAAAACTCTATTCACAAAAATTTCTATAAAACACTTGAAAAGTCAATATAATCATGATATATTATAACAAGTTGAGAAATAGTAAGAAGGGAAATGAGAAAAACATGGGAATATTCAGAAAGATATTTAAAAGCTATAGTGAAAAAGAAGTAAAAAGAGTAATGCCAATAGTTGATAAAATAAATGGACTAGAGGAAGAGATATCAAAACTAACAGATGAACAATTAAAAAATAAAACAAATGAATTCAAAAAACAATTAGAAGAAGGAAAAACACTAGATGATATTTTGCCAGAAGCATTTGCAGTAGTAAGAGAAGCAGCAAAAAGAGTATTAGGAATGAGACATTTTGATGTGCAATTAATAGGTGGAATTATACTACACCAAGGAAGAATTGCAGAAATGAAGACAGGTGAAGGAAAAACACTTGTAGCAACACTTCCGGTATATCTTAATGCACTAACAGGAAAAGGAGTACATGTAATTACAGTAAATGATTATCTTGCTAAAAGAGATAGCGAGTGGATGGGAAAATTATATAAATTCTTAGGACTATCAGTAGGGCTTGTAATAGCAGGAATGGAGCCAAAACAAAAACAAGAAGCATATGCATGTGATATAACATATGGAACAAACAATGAATTTGGATTTGATTACTTAAGAGATAACATGGTAATTTACAAAAATCAATTAGTACAAAGAGGATTAAACTATGCAATCGTAGATGAGATTGATAGTATTTTAATTGATGAAGCTAGAACACCACTTATTATTTCAGGTAGAGCAAATCAATCTTCAGACTTATATAAAAAGGCAAATGATTTTGTAAAAAGATTAACACCAAAAGTAATTATAGAGGAAGATGTAAAAGATGAAAATCAAGCAGAAGATAATGAAAAATATGATTACATTGTAGATTTAAAAGCAAAATCAGCATCATTAACACAAAAAGGTATAAAAAAAGCAGAAGAAGAATTCAGACTAGAAAACTTTAATGATATAGAAAACTCAACACTAGTACATCATGTAAATCAAGCATTACGTGCACATGGAGTAATGAAAAGAGATATTGACTATATCGTAAAAGATGGAGAAGTATTGATTGTAGACGAATTTACAGGTCGTATCATGTATGGAAGAAGATACAATAATGGATTACATCAAGCAATAGAAGCAAAAGAAGGAGTAAAAATTGCAGATGAATCAAAAACATTAGCAACAATTACATTCCAAAATTATTTCAGAATGTATGACAAATTATCTGGTATGACAGGTACTGCAATGACAGAAGAGGCAGAATTTGAAGAAATCTATAACTTAGATGTTGTAGCAATTCCAACAAATAAGCCAATGATAAGAAATGACCAAAATGATGTAATATATAAAAATGAAAAAGCTAAATTTAATGCAATAGTACAAAGCATAAAAGAAAGCCATGAAAAAGGACAACCAGTACTAGTTGGTACAGTATCAATAGAAAAATCAGAAAAATTAAGCAGAATTCTTAAAAAAGAAGGAATTAAACATGAAGTATTAAATGCTAAATTCCATGAAAAAGAAGCTGAAATCATAGCACAAGCCGGAAAATTTGGAGCAGTAACAATAGCTACAAACATGGCAGGACGTGGTACTGATATTATGTTAGGTGGAAATAGTGAATTCTTAGCAAAACAAGAAATGAAGAAAAATAAAGTTCCAGAAAACTTAATTGAAGAATCAAACACATATTATGAAACAGACGAACAAGATATTTTAAGAGCAAGAGAAGAATTCCAAAAATTAGAAAAGAAATATGAAGAAGAAATAAAAGAAGAAAAAGAAAAAGTAATTGCAGCTGGTGGTCTAAAAATAATTGGTACAGAAAGACATGAATCAAGAAGAATCGACAATCAGTTACGTGGACGTAGTGGACGTCAAGGTGACCCAGGAGAATCAAAATTCTATATAGGACTAGATGATGACTTGATGAAAATCTTCGGTGGAGATATGATTACAAAAGTTTATAATACAATAGGAATGGACGAAAATGTTCCAATTGAAAATAAACTAATAAGTAATGCAGTAGAATCAGCTCAAAAGAAGGTTGAAGGAAGAAACTTCAGCATCAGAAAGAATGTATTAAAATATGATGATGTAATGAATGCACAAAGAGAAATTATTTATAAGCAAAGAAGAGAAGTGCTTGATGGAGAAAACTTAAAAGACAATATTTTAAATATGATAAAATCACTTGCTGAAGAAGTTGTACTAACATATTTTTCTAGCGAAGAAGAGGTTAGTATTGAAGCACTTGATACAGATATAAGAAATACATTTGGAATTGAGATGCTTGATTTTATAAAAGAAAATAAAGATTCAAATGTTATTATATCTAAACTTCAAGAACTTGCTTTAGCTAAATATGAAGAAAAAGAAACTGATATTGGAAATGAGGACTTAAGAGAACTTGAAAGAGTTGTTATGCTTAAAGTTGTTGACCAAAAATGGATGGACCACATTGATGCTATGGATGAACTAAAAGATGGTATTGGTCTTCGTGCATATGGACAACAAGATCCTGTTGTTAAATACAGAATTGAAGGTATGGATATGTTTGATGAAATGGTTCTTGACATTAAGCATGATGTTGTAAAAATTCTTATGAATTTACGTAAACAAGAAGAGATAAAAAGAGAAGAAGCAGCTAAAATCACTGGTGCAGCTCTACAAGCTATTAATAGCTTAGATAATGGAGAACAAATTAAGTCTGAAATTAATAGAACTGTTGTTAATGATGGACCTAAGGTTGGACGTAATGATTTGTGCCCATGTGGAAGTGGAAAGAAGTATAAGAATTGTTGTGGAAAGAATAAATAATAATAGCAATATTGACTGACATTGTAGAGGTGTCAGTCTTTCCTATAATATAAAAATTTTCCAGAGATTGTCGACGCAGTGAGTCGACAATTTCGAGTACTACTCTCATGGACGCATTACAGAACATTATGACGAGGACATAGCAAAATATTCTGTTCTAAAAGGAAATGAGCAACTTTTTGCTTCAAAATATAAATTATATTTACCTACTGAAGAAGAACTTAGAGCAGAAATAGAAAATCAAAAAACAATTTTTGAATTACAACAACAAAACAAACAAGACTTGGATAATAATTAGTTTTTACAGAAAGTCTTAAAATATTCTAAAAAATAAGTAAACATAAATATAAAAACAAAATTGTTTGCAAAGAATAGGAAGTTATATGTAAAAATATAAAAGAAGGAGACTTAAATAAATGAAATATACAATAATATATTTGATTAGACATGCTGAAACTATTGATGAGAATGGCATTAGAAATACAAGTGAAGATTTACAAATAATTAATGAAAAAGAAATATTATCAGTAGAAGGAGAAGCACAAGCAAAAAAGTTAAGTGAAAATGAAGAACTGAAAAATTTAGATATTATATGGTCAAGCAGTTATACTAGAGCAAAAGCAACAGCAAAATATATTGCAAATGTAAATAATTTACCAATTAATTTAGATGATAACTTAAGTGAGAGAAAACTAGGAAATTTACAAGAACTAGGAGAGTTTATGAAAGACAAAAACACAAGAGATCCTTCACAAGAGCAACTATTAGATAGAACATTTAGAACATCTGATGGAGAAAGTGCAGAACAAACTCGAAAAAGGATGAATAAATTTTTTGATAAAATACTTAAAGAATATGAAGAAAAAAGAATCACAGTAATTAGTCATGGAGGTTCAATAAAGTTCTTTTTATTAAATTGGTGTACTGTAAATGAAAATGTTAAACTTGTCTATAACAAAAATACAATATTAAATATAAAATCGCCATGTTTATTAAAGTTAACTTTTAGAAAGGATGAATTGATTGATTTAGAACAATTAGATTAGAACATAAGGCATCAAAAAGAGATTTAGAATGGAGTGAAAATGATATATATATAGATCTCTTGAAAAATATAGATTAAATTTTAAGATATGAAAATAAGAAAAAATGTTAAAAATTGAATATAAAGATAGTTTTAGTGAAGAAATTGATAAAATAATTGATATGGAATTTAATAATTTGCTATGAAAAATGGAGTAATATGCAATTATACACCATTTACTTTTGTCGCAAAGGAAGATGATAAAATTATTGGAATCATAACAGGACATTCGTATTATAAAGAAGTGCATATAGATGATCTTATTGTACTTGAAGAATACAGAGGAAATAAAGTAGGAAGCAAGCTTGTAAAGACTGTTGAAGAATATTATGAAGATAAAGGTTTTAAAAATATAAATTTAACAACATATGCTTTTCAAGCACCTAATTTTTATGAAAAATGTGGATTTGAAATTGAGTTTGTAAGAGAAGATAAGGAAAATACTAAATTATCAAAATATTTTTTAGTAAAATATTTATAATTATAATGAAAAAGAAATATTATCAGTAGAAGGAGAAGCACAAGAAAACAAGAGAATCTAAAGTTACAGATTCTCTTGTTCAAATCTTACTTTGATTTAGGTTCAAATTGGATAAGTAACAATTTTTGAAATCCTACAAGATAATGTTTATAATTTGGTATTTTGGAAGAATTGAAATCTACTATTTGCATGTATTCATTGTCGTTTGAAATAAAACTTGCTCTAGCAATCTCTTTGTCAAAAGCACATCCTTCTGATAATTCTAACCATTTTTCACCACCAAAGTAACCATTTTCATCATTAGTGTGGTAATAATGGTAACCTTTGGTATAGTTTTGAGAAAATACGTGATAATTATAGCCATTTTTGCTCATAGCAAGATAAATTTCATTTTTAACATAGATTTGAGTATTAATTTGTTCTAGTAGTTCATCTTCTATAATTGAAAAAATCTTACCAGGATTTTCCAGAGTTACATAGACTTGTTTAACTTCCATAAATGTCCTCCTAATAATGAAAAAACAACGCCATGGAAAATAATCCATTCCATATATTTTATGTGACAATAGTAATTTTAGCAGAAAATAGGCCAAAAGTCAATTTAGGTTATTTACACGATGTATAGATTTTAAAAGTCTTACAAAGGAGTCTTAAGCAAGATTTCTTTGTGAGGCTTTTTGCATAGGAGGGGAAAATAAAATGGATAAGATAATAATTAGAAAAGCTAAAAGTGAAGATATTGAAAAAATTGCCAATATTAAAGTAAGATGTTGGCAAATAGCTTACAGAAATATTATAGCAGATGAATATTTAGACAATATGGACATAGAATATACGATTGAAAAAAATAAAAGAATTTTCGAGCAATACAATATTATTGTTGCAGAATTAAAGAATGAAGTTATTGGATTTTGTAGATATGATTATAATAATTATTATGAAGAAGAAAATGTTGATTGTGAATTAATAGCATTATATATAAAACCTGAAATGAAAAGACATGGAATTGGTAGAAAACTTATGAAATATGCGATTAATGAATTCAAAAATTCAAAAAAAGAAAAAATGATTTTATGGTGTCTTAAAGAAAATTATCCATCAAGAGCATTTTATGAATCAATGGGTGGTAAAGCTTCAAAAATTAAATCAAAAAAATTTGGAGAAAAAGAATATGAATTAATATCATATCTATATGAATTATAAGAAAATAGAAAGAAGTGATAACATATGAAATATTTTAAAAAATTAGTAGGAGATAGAATATATTTATCACCAAGAAACAGTGAAGACGTAGAAAAATTTACAGAATGGTTAAACGATTTTGAAACAACAGACTATTTAGGAAGAAGTGGAATACTTACAACATTAGATGGAGAAAAGAAATATTTAGAACAAAACAGCTCACAAGAAGCAAGTTTTGTGATTGTAACAATAAAGGATAATAAAATGATAGGAACAGTTTCATTAGAGAATATCAACCACATTAACAGATGTGCGACACTCGGAATATTCATAGGAAATAAAGAGTTTAGAAGTAAAGGATATGGAACAGAAGCTATAAAACTAATATCGGAATATGGTTTTAAATATTTAAATCTACATAGTATAAAGCTGGATTTGCTATCTGCTAATAAAAGGGCACATAAATGTTATTTAAAGTGTGGATTTAAAGATACTGGATCTAGTCGCGAAGAAATATATTTGAATGGTAAATATTATGATAAATTACATATGGATATACTTGAAAATGAGTTTGAGGGTGGTTGCATAAAAAATAAAAACATATAGTCTAGTTACAATGCATGGTTTATAGAGAATATATTATCAAATTTTAAACATGTTTAACGTAACTGTGAATTGTAACATAGTCTCAAATAAAAAAAAAAATTACGAACAACCCTTTGACAAATCTTCAAAAAAATTATATAATAGTCAAGTTGGCAAAATGCCAAAAAATAATAAAAAAGATAAAAGAAGGGAGAAAAGAATGGAACAAGAAGAAAACATATTAGGAAAAGAAAAAATAGGAAAATTAATCAGAAAATTCTCAATTCCTTGTATAATATCTATGTTGGTAAACTCGTTATATAATATAGTAGACCAAATATTTATAGGTCAAGGAGTAGGATATTTAGGAAATGGAGCTACAAATGTAGTATTCCCATTGGTAATGATATGCTTAGCATTTTCATTAATGTTTGGAGATGGGGCATCAGCATATCTAAGCTTAAAATTAGGAGAAAAGAAAAAGAAAGAAGCAGAAGCTGGAATAGGTAATGGAGTATTATTATCTGCAATAGTTTCAATAATATTCTGTATTATAACACTTATATTTTTACCAGCATTCTTAAAAATATTTGGATGTACAGATAATTTAAAAGAATATGCAATGGCATATGGAAAAATCATTGCAATAGGATTCCCATTCTCAATGATAGGAACAACATTAAACTCTATTATTAGAGCAGATGGAAGCCCTAAATACTCAATGGTAAGTATGGTAAGTGGAGCTATATTAAATACAATATTAGATCCAATATTCATATTTGTATTTCATAAAGGCGTAGAAGGTGCAGCGTTAGCAACAGTTATAAGTCAAATATTAACATTTATATTAAATGTTGCGTATATAAAGAGATTTAAATCAATAAAATTATCAAGAGAAAGTTTCAAATTAAAAGCAAATGTATGTAAAAAGGTTTCAGCATTAGGAATAAGCAGTTTTATTACACAAATGAGTGTTGTATGTGTTATGACAGCTGAAAACAATTTATTAGGCAAATACGGAGCAGAAAGTAAATTTGGTGCAGAAATTCCAATAACAGTATTAGGAATAGTAATGAAAATAAGCCAGATATTAAATAGCATAATAATTGGTATAGCAGCAGGAAGTCAACCAATATTTGGGTATAACTATGGTGCAAGAAAATATGATAGAGTAAAACAAGCATTAAAAATCGTATTAGGGTCAAGTATAGTAATAAGTACAATTGCATTTATTTTATTCCAAACAATACCAAACAAATTAATATTAATATTTGGTAGTGGTGATGAGAATTATATGGAATTTGCTTGTTTAGCATTTAGAACATATTTAATGTTAACAATAGTAAATGGTGTACAAATTCCATCAGGAATATTCTTCCAAGCAATTGGAAAAAGTACAAAAAGTGCAATATTGTCACTTTCAAGACAAATTGTTATATTAATTCCATCAATGATGATACTAAGCCATATGTTTGGAATAATGGGAGTTTTAAGTGCGGGACCAGTAGCTGATGGATTAGCATTTATATTAGCTGCAATATTTTTAATAAAAGAAGTTAAAGGATTAAAAATAAATGCAAATGTAAATGAAATTGTAAAAGAAGAGATAAGACAAAGTAATACAACTGATAGACAAATAGTAATTACAATCTCTAGAGAATATGGTTCAGGTGGAAGATATATAGGAAGATTAATTGCAGACAAATTAGGAATAAAATTATATGATAAAGAATTTATTGTGAAATTAGCAAAAGAAACAGGTATGGCAGAAGAATATATTGAAAACAATGAGCAAAAAAGAGATGCATTAGATATACTTAATAATGGTTATTATGCAGGATTAAATAATTCAGATGAATTGTTTATAAAAGAATCTGAATTAATAAAAAATGTTGCTGATAAAGAATCTTGTGTAATTGTAGGTAGATGTGCGGATTTTATATTAAAAGATAATGAAAATGTTATTAGCATTTTTGTTGCTAGCAGTATGGATGATAAAATTAAAAGAGCTGTTGAATTTTATAATTTAGATAAAGCTAAAGCTGAAAAAGAAATAAATAGAATAAATAAGTTAAGAGCAAATCATTATAAATATTATACAGAAAAAGAATGGAAAGATCCTTCTAATTATGATATTTGTATTAATAGTGATGCAATTGGTGTAGAGAATGCAGCTAATTTGATTTGCGAGATTGTAAAAGAACATCAAAAAGTATAAAAAGAAAAATGGGGTTGAATAACAACCCCATTTTTTCATGTTCTTATTAACCTCGTTCACGTTCCTGTTCACCTAATATTATAGATATAGATGTTTTTTCTTTATTCTTTTCGTTTTCTTTAATTTTTTCATCAAAACGCCTTAATCTCTCTTCAGAATCTGGCATTTTTAGAAAATAGTTTTTTAGTTCATCATACAGGAAAGTCCTGTTTATGAGAAAGAAGTCTTCTACTTCTCTCCAGGTAAATCCGTAAACGAATACTTTTTTTACAAGTAATTCGCTCCGGGCGTTCATAGGATATTTTTTCATACTTAGTACCTCCTTATAAGAACATAAATAAAATGTTAATAATAACATATATATTATAACATAATTTGACATAAAGTTCAACCCTATATTTTTGTTTTACATAAACTTGCAAAATGTGTTAATGTGTGTTATAATATATTTGTACCGGTTAAGGACTGTAGTTAGATTTGTTTAGACATTTGAACCCGAACCAAAGAACATTGAAAAATTGAACCAGAACCAGAGAAAAGGAGAAATCATTATGAAAAGAACAATGAGTAATGAAACAAGAGCAACAAGAGCAATCAAGATGATCTACAACGCAATGGCAACATGGGAAGATGTAGCAGAAGTATTAAAAATTTCTGTTTCGCATTGCCGGAAAATTGTGCGAGAGCACTACAAAAGCAAAACAGCATATAATAAGCTGTTAGCTAAGGCACGCGAAAATGCAAGACTTAAAAAGGAGGCTGACAAACTGATTTCAGTGGAAGTTGATGCGGATGAAGTTAAAACTGATGAAGCAGAAGTTGACACAGAAGTCAAAGCTGACGATGAGTCTAAGACTGAAGAAAGAAAACAGGTAGTTCTTGTGGAAACAGGTTACATGTTGGATGTAGGTCTTCCAGGAATTTTGAATGAAAGTTTGGATGTATTTATGCCATCTTTCAATTTAAAGGAACTGGAGAAGCTTACACGATCCGTTCAGGTGGCAGAGGAAATTCTTACGTTGTATTATTCAACGTATAGAATTACTCCAGTACAGCTGAAAGAAGAGGAACTCTTCAGCAAGCCAGTAGAACTTGTAAAACCAAGAACTGTTGGAGTTGTAGCTGCAGCTTGCCACTTGTGGGCAAATAATTACAGAGTCGTTCTCAAGACAAACTCAAAGGAGGTTGAGAGATTGGCGAAACAGCAGGGCATTGACATCGATGTAGTGCTTATCCATAAGAAGCCCCAGCTGTTGAATAGACTTGCTTGATGTATGCTAGTTGTAACTTGTAAATGATTTTAACCAGTACACGTTCTGAACAAATCTAAAGGAGAGTCTTGTAGGCTCTCTTTTTTTGGCTTTAATTTATAACTGAATTTATTTCATCGATTGATATTGAACCCTGTCTTAAAATATGAGGAACGCCATCAACAACTTTAACAATAGTAGAAGCAAGGCCAATTTTGCTAGGACCGTCATCAATAAAACAATCAACATTTCCATCAAAATCTTTTATTATATCTTTTAAATTAGTTCCACTTGGCTTTCCAGAAATATTAGCACTAGGAGTAGCAAGTGGAACGCCAGCATAATTTATCAAATTTAAAGCAATATCATTTGCAGGCATGCGAATTCCAATAGTATCAGAGCCAGCAGTTAAAATATCAGGAATAGTTTCCTTTTTCTTTAAAATAATAGTTAAAGGACCAGGAAAGAATTTTTTTATTATAGCATATTCTATATCTGTAATGTCTTTTGCAACACTTTCAATCATGTCAATATTGCTAACTAAAAGACTTATAGGTTTATTTAAAGGTCTTTGTTTTGCTTCATATATTTTTTTAATAGCATTTTTATCTAATCCATTAGCTCCAATACCATAAACTGTTTCTGTTGGAAATATTACTAAACCACCGTTTTTTATGATTTGGGCAGGTTCGATTAATTTGATATAATCTTTATTATTTTTTAAATCTAAGTACATTTCAATCCTTCTTTCTTACAGAAATATTATACTCTCGGAAGTTTGGAAAAGCAATAGATTTGAACTTTTTTGTAGAATATGGTATAATATAAATATGAGTGAGGTGGAGAGAATGAGTGAATTAGAGAATAATTTAATTGAAAAAGTGAAAATCTTAATTTTATATGGAGATAGACCTGTTGATGGAAAAGATAAAGAGGGAAAGGTAGAAAGAATTTTTAAAGAAGATGATGATACAGCTCATTACTTTTATATAAGAGAATTTTTACAATCTCATATGAAAGATGAGGAAGAATTACAAAAAGCTTTAGAAGAAAAAAATGATGTAAATAGTGTATTTTATGAAATGCAAAAGTTAGGTCATATTGTATTTGCTGAAAATACCTCATTTCCAAATTACAAAACAGGAATTTTCTACATGCCAAAGGAAATTACTGAAAAGCAAAAGAAGTCATTAGCAACATTGCAAAAGCAATTAGGGAAAGAAGATTACAATTTTTTAGTATTTATGAACCTTCATAGAGATGAAGATGGAATATTAACAGGGAATCAGAAGCATGGCTCTGCAAAAGTTTTAGATGAATTTGTAAAAGAAGAAGAACAAAGATAAGTTGATATTTTATTATTAATAGCGCGTAGTATATAAAATATAAAGAAAGGTAGTAGATATTTTATCTATTACCTTTTTGACTTATTAGCAATTACAATCATTTTGTTGCATATCTAAGCAACTACCATCGTTCATATAAAATTTCTTTTCAGCGAGTTTGTCTTGAACACCTCTTAAAGCTTCACCAAATCTTTGAAAGTGAACAACTTCTCTTTCACGTAAGAAGCGAAGAGGATCTACTACGTCTGGATTATCTCTACATAAATCTATTAATTTTTCATAAGTAGCACGTGCTTTTTGTTCTGCAGCTAAGTCTTCTTGAAGATTTGCTATTGCATCACCTTTGCATGCTAGGCAATTAGCATTAAATGGAACTCCCGCAGCTGATTGTGGATATACATCTACACCATGTGGTGTGTATTTGTAAACTAACCTAAAAGAAAAAATATATATGTAACTACTTATAGTTTTAAAACTATGAGTAATTTTTTTCAATAGTGAATGTTATTGCAAGCCTAACAAATGATCTTTTATTAACATCTACCATATTTTCTCCTAATTATACAAAAATTATATATCTCTATTAAAGCAATGTGTTAATTTTAAAAAGCCAAAAGGCTTTATTTTTTGCACAAATACAAGCCTTTTTGCATATAAATTAATATCGTGGGAGGATTATATTATGTGTGAAAAAGTAAATTTTAATGTTATCGAAAAGAACAAATATGACAATATAGATGATATTACAAAGTTTATAAACAATATTGTCAATAAATTAATTGTAAATGAATTTGCGAAGAGTGTTGATTGAAACTATTCATTGCTGTATAATGAAGTTTTACAAAATGAGTAGTTTACCGATTGGAGGGTAAACTTATGAGAGTGGCAATTTATTGTAGGCTTTCTCGTGAAGATGATGATAAACTTCATGAAAACGATGAAAGCGAAAGTATCCAAAATCAGAAATCTATGCTAATTAATTATGCAATAGAAAGGAGATGGGATATTTATAACATTTACTGTGATGAGGACTATTCTGGAATTGACAGTGAAAGACCTGAATTTAATAAGCTATTAGAAGATGCTAAAAACCATAAATTTGATATTGTACTTTGTAAAACACAAAGTAGATTTACTCGTGATATGGAAATAGTTGAAAGATATCTTCATAATAAGTTTGTAGAGTGGAATATTAGATTTGTTAGCCTTGTAGATCATGTTGATACATTAGATAAAGGAAATAAAAAATCAAGACAGATTAATGGTTTGGTAAATGAGTGGTATTTAGAAGACTTATCTGAAAATATTAGAAGAACATTTGATAGCAAAAGAAAGCAAGGATTACATATTGGCTCTTTTGTATGTTACGGTTATAAAAGAAATCCTGAAAATAAAAATAAACTTATTATTGATACAGAAGTCTCTGATGTAATTAGATTAATATTTAATCTTTATGAACAAGGAAAGGGTGTTAATAAAATTGCTCAAATATTAAATGATAAGGGTATTTTAACACCTACTAAATATAAACAATCACAAGGAATTAATTTTAAAAATCAAGGTAAGAATATGGATTATTGGTGTGAATCTACAGTTAGTAAAATTTTAAAAAATGAAGTTTATATTGGTAATTTAGTACAAGGCTATAATAAAAAAGTTAGCTATAAATCTAAGCAAATGAAAAATCAGCCTAAATCAGAATGGATTATTGTAGAGAACACTCACGAACCTATCATTACTAAAGAGCAATTTTATAAAGTTCAAGAGATTTTTAAAAGAAAAACAAGAAGATGTAAAAATGGTGAAGTTCATCTATTTGCTAATAAACTTGTATGTTTAGATTGTGGTACAAAGCTTTATAAATGCAGAAATGATAGAGATTACGTTTATTTTTCTTGTAAAGGCTCTAAAAAACTCTATGGAACTTGCACTCCCCATTCTATTGGCTATGAAAACCTTAAAAATCTGGTTGCTGAAAAGATTAGAGAAAAGATTTTAGCATTTTACAATTTTGATAATATATCAGATGATTTATTTGTTTCAAATGATAATTTAAACAAAGCTAAATTATTACAAAATAAGGTTGAATTGCTTTCAAAAGAAATGAAAGATATCAATAATGCAATAAAAGAACTTTACTTAAATAAAGTAAGTGGCAAAGTTCCAGAAGAAGTATTTGAAGATCTAAACTCATCTTTCCTATCTGATAAATCAGCAAAACAAAAAGAACTAACAAAACTTGAAAATGATTTATCTAATTTAAAGGAAAAAGAGTTAAACAGTAAATTTATAAAAGAACAAAAAGAAAAGATAATTAATCACTTTAAAAACTTTAAAGAACTTAATTATGACATTGTTAATAGTTTTATAGATTATATTGAAATTGGAGAAAAAAACAAAAAAACAAAATCACAAGATGTAATTATTCATTGGAATTTTTAGTACATTGTATAAATTTTACAAATTCTTCACATTGAAATCGTAGTAATTATTTTAAATTTATGATATACTATTTATAAATCTTAAGAAAGGAGTTGACAAACATGCCAGATGTAAAACAAAGAATGATAGATATTGTTAATTCAGTACCTGATGATTATTTTGATGGATTAAAACCAACCGAAATGGTATTTAAACTTATGATGGAATATATTAAAAGGTATGGCGAAGATGAAACAACTATTATTCCTGGAACTGATAAGCATTTTAATTATGAAACTCTAAAAGAAATGCTTGAAAATAAAAATTCAAATTAAAAGGAGGTTATATTAATGGATTTTATGAAAAAAACTTTAAATCAAGTAAATGTACAAGAAAATACTCTATATGATATTATTTATGATTTATTTTTCTTTGCCAAACTTCAAGAAAGTGAAGATGATATTAAAAATGGTAGAGTTTGTACATTGGAAGAATTAAGACAACACATTAATGAATTGGAGGCGAAATATGCAAATAATAATATCGAATGATGCAAAGTCTGCAATTACGGATATATATGACTATTCATATAATATTTCTTCTAATTATGCAAGTAGAATAATTAATCAAATATATGATGCAATTTATAATTTACAAAATTCGCCTTATATTGGTAGATATGTCCCCGAATTTTCGGACAAACATTTTCGAGAACTTATCTGTGAAAAATATAGAATTATTTATTATATTTCTGAAAAAGATAAAACAATTTTTATACGTTACATATTTTGCGGAAGGCAAAATTCTAATTTATTTTTTAAAGTTCATGAAAAAGAACTATTTGATTTTTTTAATCAATTATTTATTTAAATTCTTATTTGGATATATTCCAAACCCACTCCATGGTCTGTATAATATGCACCTAAACCTGCTGCTTCAATTTCTTCTATTGAGGCATTTTTTGTTAATTGATAAACAATTGAGCCAACCATTTCTAAGTGAGCTAGTTCTTCTGTACCAATATCATTTAAAATAGCTTTAGCCTTTTGGTCAGGCATACCAAATCTTTGAGATAAATATCTAAGTGAAGCGGCAAGTTCGCCGTCTGGACCTCCATATTGGCTAATAATAACTTTTGCAAGACGAGGGTCTGAACATTTAATATTAATTGGATATTCTAAAACTTTATTATAAGTCCACATTTAAACAATTCCTCCTTCCCAAGGCCATGGTTCTTCAAGCCATCTCCATTTATTGCAAGGGAACTGGATTGTTAAAGGTCCATAAACTTTTTGATATTTGTCAGTTAATTCTCGATACTCTTTGCAATATTTTCTGTGTAAGCAAAGAGCTCTTTCATCATCAGTATGAGTGTCTAAATAAAGACCTAATTCAATTATAGCAAAATTTAAACATTTGATATTTTGCAACATTTCTTCTCTAGTTGGTCGGCAGTCATCATTAGAAGACATGTTCATAGAATTCATATTGCACATGCAATTGCAATTTCTATTTGTATCATTTATCATTATTTATTACACCCCTCTCCAATAGCATTTGTTGCTTCTAAGAATTCATTAACTCTCATAGATTGGCAAGGCATATAAGGACTTACCAATTCTGGAAAGATTGTTCCCATTTCTAAGCCTATACAAGGTTTAAAAGTTTTATCCATGTATTGCCAAGGAACATAACTTTGAGCTAACATAGGATTTTCAGGGAATACATTCATTTCATACTCCTCATCAAATCCACATTCACATTCGTCCGCAACATTCATTTCATAATTACAAGGACAAACATCATTACATTTGTCTTCAAGCATGTTATTAGCTGTATTGCAACATGCAGTATTATTTATGCAACGGCATTTCTTGTATCTACGCGTAAACATATTAATCCTCCTTTTTTTGATTGTATATTACATAATATGACAGAAATACAGGGGTGTGATGAATCTGAAAAAAATTTTTGAAAAAATTTTGAAAAAGTATTGACAATTAAAGATAAATGGTTTATACTTAGACATGCGTTAGGCAATAAAAGAATAACGAAAATGCTCCTATAGCTCAGTTGGTTAGAGCAACCGGCTCATAACCGGTAGGTCCTAGGTTCAAGTCCTAGTGGGAGCACCATTTTTTTATTACATAGGTAATAAAAAATTTGGACAGGTGGCCGAGTGGCTAAAGGCGGCAGACTGTATGCTTTGCTTGAAAAAGCAGAATTTGCAGCTCATACAAGAGATTGTATGATGAAAACTAGGCTAAGTCGGGGAAGTCTTAACAGGCAAAAGTGCTGATGATAATCCCGAGCTAGAAAAAAATTTCGAGTGTAGAGACTTTACACCTGGCATCTGAAAAGATGAAGAGAAAGTCCAGACTACAAACCATATAGGGTAGTGAAAACTATAGTAGTAAGAAATCTGTTCTCATACGAGTACGAAGGTTCGAATCCTTCCCTGTCCACCATATTAATCTTAGGGTTATAAAATCCTAAGATTTTTTTATATCTATTTTAAGGCACGACCTTTTAGATAATTTTTGGGAGGGGAATATTTATGATAGATTCAACTAATAAACAAAGAGGAAATTGTGGGTTAGGTTTAGCAATAGCTTATTATTCAACACATGGTTATACAGTTTCAATTCCGCTTAATGATACTCAAGACTATGATTTACTTGTAGATAAAGATGGAAAAATAGAGAGTGTACAAGTTAAATATACTTCATGCAAAACAAAGTATGGAAATTATCAGGTTGCATTAAAAAGTTGTGGAGGTACTAAAGGGAAAACTTATAAAACAGTTGTAGAGACGAAAGTTGACTACTTATTTATTGCAACAGATAATACTGATATGTTTATAATTCCAATAAAAGAATTAAAAAATAAAAGTACAATCAATATATGTGATAAAACAGAAAAATATCGAATAAAATAAAAAACATAAAATTAGCACTCTGCTATTGACATTGCTAAAATAAAGTGATATAATAATAAATGTCAAAAGAGATATAATAAAAGTAAAAAGGCCGGGACACCAAGTCTTCGGTCTAAAACTATAGGAAAAAGAACCGATAAAAACCGGTCCCCAATGAACAAATGCACAAAAGAGAACCGGTCCCAACGGTGTAAAAAAGGAGGTAGATACTATGAATATTCAAAAATTTACTCAAAAATCATTAGAAGCAATACAAAGTGCACAAACATTAGCAGTAGAAAATCAAAATGCACAGGTAGAGCAGGAACATTTATTATTAGCATTACTAGAGCAAGACAATAGCCTAATAAAAGAATTATTGAAAAAAATTAGTACAACAGAAGGAATGGAAGAAGAATTAAGAAATATAATCAGTAATATGCCTAGAGTTACAGGAGGAGCAACACAAAGTGACAGTATTTATGTATCACAAGATGTTAATAAGACATTAGCCGATGCAGAAAATATTGCCAAGAAAATGAAAGATGAATATGTTTCTGTTGAACATATTATGATTGGAATTTTCGACAATGCAAATAGCAAAATCAAAGATTTATTACGAAGATATAGTATTACAAAAAATGAGTTTTTAAAAGCTTTATCAGAGGTTAGAGGTAACACAAGAGTTACATCAGATAATCCAGAGGACACTTATGATGTACTTAAAAAATATGGTCAAGATTTAACTCAATTAGCAAGAGAGCAAAAATTAGACCCTGTAATAGGTAGAGACTCAGAAATTAGAAATGTTATTAGAATTTTATCAAGAAAAACCAAAAATAATCCATGTTTAATTGGTGAACCTGGTGTTGGTAAAACAGCTATTGCAGAAGGATTAGCATTAAGAATTGTAAGAGGAGATGTGCCAGAAGGTTTAAAAGAGTGTACTATATTCTCACTTGATATGGGGTTATTAATAGCAGGTGCTAAATATAGGGGAGAATTCGAAGAAAGACTAAAAGCAGTATTACAAGAAGTAAAAAAGAGCGAAGGCCAAATAATCTTATTTATTGATGAAATTCATACAATTGTAGGAGCTGGAAAAACAGATGGTGCAATGGATGCTGGAAACTTATTAAAACCAATGTTAGCAAGAGGAGAGTTACATTGTATTGGTGCAACAACTTTAAACGAATACAGACAATATATTGAAAAAGACCAAGCACTAGAAAGACGTTTCCAACCAGTAATGGTAGATGAACCATCAGTAGAAGATACGATTTCAATCTTAAGAGGATTAAAAGAAAGATATGAAGTATATCATGGTGTAAAAATATCAGATAATGCATTAATTGCAGCAGCTACACTATCACATAGATATATTTCAGACAGATTTTTGCCAGATAAAGCAATAGACTTAGTTGATGAAGCATGTGCAATGATAAAAACAGAAATGGAGTCAATGCCAACAGAACTTGATGAAGTATCTAGAAAAATTATGCAATTAGAAATAGAAGAAACAGCACTAAGTAAAGAAAAAGACGAAATTTCAAAACAACGTTTAGCAGATATTCAAAAAGAAAAAGCAGAATTAAAAACTAAATTTGATGCGATGAAAGCAAAATGGGAAAACGAAAAAGCAGCTATTGTTAAAGTACAAAAATTACGTGAAGAGATAGAACAGACAAATGCACAAATAGAACAAGCGGAAAGAAATTATGACTTAAACAAAGTTGCAGAATTAAGATATGGCAAACTTCCAGAATTACAGAAAGAATTACAAAAAGAAGAAGAAATTTCAGAAAAAAGCAAAGAAGATGGATTACTAAGAAACAAAGTAACAGATGAAGAAATTGCAAAAATTATATCAAGATGGACAGGAATACCTGTTACCAAGTTAATGGAAGGAGAAAGGGAGAAAATCCTAAATTTGGACAAAATTCTTCATAAGAGGGTAATAGGTCAAGATGAGGCAGTTGAAAAGGTCTCAGAGGCAATTATGAGATCAAGAGCAGGTATAGGAGATCCACGTAGACCAATAGGTTCATTTATGTTTTTAGGTCCAACAGGTGTTGGTAAAACAGAACTTGCAAAGTCACTTGCTGAAGCATTATTTGATGATGAACACAATATGGTAAGAATAGATATGTCTGAATATATGGAAAAATATTCAGTATCAAGATTAATTGGTGCACCTCCAGGATATGTAGGATATGATGAAGGTGGACAACTAACAGAAGCAGTTAGAAGAAGACCATATTCAGTTGTATTATTCGATGAAATAGAAAAAGCACATCCAGATGTATTTAATGTATTACTACAAGTTCTTGATGATGGCCGTATTACAGATTCACAAGGTAGAACAGTAGATTTCAAAAATACAATTATAATATTAACATCAAACTTAGGCTCTGAATACATTTTGGAAGGAATTCAAGAAAATGGAGAAATTTCAGAAGATGCTAAAAACAAAGTAGAAGAATTATTAAAGAGAAGCTTTAGACCAGAATTTTTAAATAGACTAGACGAAATAGTATTTTATAAACCACTTCGTAAAACAGAAATATCAAAAATATTAGAACTTCTAATTAAAGATTTGGAAAGAAGACTTGAAGATAAACACATCAAACTTGAATTAACTCAATCTGCTAAAGATTATTTAATAGATAATGGATATGATGAAGTTTATGGTGCAAGACCTTTAAAGCGATTTGTACAGAAAAAGCTTGAGACTTTAATTGCTAAAAAGATTTTATCACAAGAAATATTGCCTAATACAACAGTAAAAATTGATAGCAATCAAGATGGTTTATTTATAAGTCGTTTATAAAATATACAACTTTACACGAAAATCGTTTGAAAAATGTGAAAAAAATCACAAAAGTCGTTTGACTTTTGTGATTTTTTCTCGTTTTATATATTAAGCTTTAACTTCTTCAGCTGATTTTTTACTTTTAATAATATCAACTATACAAGTAATAGCTAAAGTAACAGCTGTAATACCAACTAAAATACCTAAATATTGACCTTTGAAATTTGTAGCAGTTGGAACCAAAATTTCTCTAAATAATTTAATTGAATAAGTCATAGGTAAATATGATGTAAGTCCTTGGAATCCTTTATCAATTGTTTCAATAGGGAATGTACCACCAGAAGCTGCCAATTGTAATACTAAAATAACTAATGCTAAGAATTTTCCAACATCACCGAAATTTCTAATTAGGAATTGTATAATACTTACAAAAGTAATACCAACTAAAATACTAGCAGTGTAATATAATACATAATTTTGAATCTCAAATCCTAAACCTAGTTTTAGAAGGATAGCAACGATTAAACCTTGTAAAGCACCAATTCCGATATAAGCAATATTTTGTAATATTTTGTTTTTGTAATCATGGTCAAATATGTTAAATCTATGTTTTTGGTCATAATATAGAACAACATAACTCATTAAAGCACCAACCCATAAACCAATACATAAGAATAATGGAGTAAAGGCAATACCGTAAGAATTTACTTCTCCATAAGCTTCTGTTTTAAATTCAACAGGTTTAGCACCAAAATCTTCGATTCCGTTTAATGATTTTAATTGATCTTTAGTATTAACAAGACCTTCATCAATAGATGTCTTAAATGTTTGGACACCTTCAACTAATTTGTTACTTCCATCATAAGCAGAAGCAGTTCCGTTATTTAATGTAGTTAAAGCATTATCAATTGCTTTAGAACTTGAATTTAAAGTTGCTAATCCATTTGTTAAAGTAGAACTTCCGGCTGTTAATTGAACTGTACCATTAGATAAAGTTACGATACCTTGATTTAATGAAATAGTACCTTGTTTTACTTGAGTTAGAGCTGATTTTAAGTTTTGAACACCAGTTGTTAATTTGCCTAAATCCTGAGTTCCAGCTACTAATTTTTGAGTTCCAGCATATAAATCATTTGCTCCAGTTGTTAAAGCTTGACCTCCAATAGTTAATTGTTGAAAACCATCTAAGTTACCTTTTTCAGGATCTTGAGCTAATATTTGACTAGCACTAACAGCTAAATATTGTAATTTAGGATCAGTAGTGTTACCAGAATAAGCTGAAAGTGCTTGTAAAAGAGGTTTTACATTAGAATTTAAATATTCTACTTTTTCAACATATTCTGGTAGTTTTGCATTCAAATTAGTTGCTCCAGTATTTAAATCATTTACACCACTAGCTAATGAAGCGATTCCTGAATTACTTTGAGATGATAGTTCATTAACACCATCATTTATTTGAGATATAACATTATCTAAAGTTTGACCACCATTTTTTAATGTATCAACACCACTAGAAACTTGAGCTAATCCATTTTCTAAACTTTGGCTTCCTGTATAAGCAGCTTCTACACCATTATCAAATTCTTTATAACTACTACTTAATTGATTTGTACCATCATTAAGCTGTTTAATTCCATCATTTAAACTTTGAGAACCATCTAAAATTGAACCAGCACCATCACTTATTGTTTGTAAACTATCAGGAACATCGTTTAATTTATCTGATAGATTTGCAATGATTTCTCTGTCAACTTTTGACTGTAAATTTAATTCGATAGTTTTTACAGCACTATTTATAATTTGTGTTGCTAAATAGTTTGTTGCTTGGTTTGGTCTGTATGTTATTTGAGCAACTTGTTTATCAATAGTAGCACCACTTTCTAAACATGATGTGAAATTCTCCGGAATTTCTATTGTTGCATAATATTCACCTTTTTCCATTCCATTATTTGCGTTATCTTTGCTTACTTCGCAAATATTAAATGTTGCACTGTCTTTTAGATTTTGTACAAATTCACTTCCTTGATTTTTGTCATCTTTTCCTTTATCTAAATTAACAACAGCTATTTTCATATCACTTAAAGTTCCATATGGGTTCCAATAAGATTTTAAATAGAAAAAACTATAGATAATAGGAATTAATAAAACTATAGCAAAAATTAAAATTTTTAAAACTTTTTCTTTTTTCATAATAAAAATCATTCCTTTCTTAATCCTCTTTTTATAATTTCTGAAATACTATTTGCTATCATTTGTTCATCCATTGTTTTATCTTTGTCACTCCACTCTATAATTAGAGCAATATACATTTTATAAACTAAAAATGCAGTTACATCTAAATTGGTAAATTCGATAAAACCTTTTTCTTTTGCTTTTTGAAGTTTACTTTTGATGTAATTTTGAATTTGTGTGTCAATCAATACTAAATTTTTAACCAGGATTGGATCTTTTAACCATTCTGCTTCTTTAGAGATTACATTTAAAAAATCTTTTTCTTTTCTATATTTTAATAGTTTGCAAATGGCTTCATTTACTGTATCAAAAAAATCCATATTTTTGCTTTCAACTTCTTCTATGATTGTTTTCATATTTTGAATTTCTTCTTGTATGAAGTATTCAAGCAGGGCTTCCTTACTATTAAAGTAATGATATATGGTTTTTTTTGTAACTCCAGCTTCTCTAGCTATTTCATCCATAGATACTTTTTTAAATCCAAATTTATGGAACAATTCTCTTGCTACTTCTATGATTTGCTCTTCTTTCAAAATCAACACCTCCTGTATACTAATATACTATTCTAGTTATTTAGTATACTACAATTATATTTATTTGTCAATAGAGTTAGCAGTATTTCCTAAAAATTTATTGTAAAGAGCCGTGATATATGGTAAAATACTAAGAACAGAGGAGAGAAAAAATGAATATAGAAAAAAATCAAGAATATATAGTTGAAATAATTGATAACGGATATGAAGGAGAAGGGATAGCAAAAATAGATGGATTTACGATATTTATTCCAGGAGCCATAAAAGGAGAAAAAATCAGAATATTAATTGTAAAAGTATTAAGTTCACATGCATTTGGAAAAGTTTTAGAAATTTTAGAACCTTCAAAGTCAAGAAAAGATCCAGATTGCTTAACATATAAGAGATGTGGAGGCTGTAATTTAAGACATATAAAATATGATGAGACATTGGAAATGAAGCAAAATGCAGTTCAAAGTTTAGTAAATAAGACTCTTACAAATAAAATAGAAGTTCAAAAAACAATTGGAATGGAAAATCCAATTCATTATAGAAACAAAGCACAATATCCAGTTGGAATAAATAAAAATGGTGAACCTATTATAGGAGTATTTGCTGAAAGAACACATGAAGTGATTCCTATGGAAAAGTGCATGATACAAAATCCAAAATCAGAAGAAATAGCAAAATTTATTATAGAGCTTATCAAAGAAAAAAACATTAGTGTTTATAATGAAAAAACAGGAAAAGGACTATTTAGACATATTGTAATAAAAATAGGAATAAAGACAAATGAAATTATGTGTATATTAGTTATTAATGGTAAAGAAATTCCATATGAAAATGAGTTACTAGAAAGAATAAAGCAAAAATTTCCAGAGATAAAGTCAATCATAAAAAACATAAACCTGAAAAATACTAATGTAATATTAGGCAAAGAAAATATTGATTTATATGGAAATGGATATATTGAAGATATATTAGGAGAATATAAATTTAAAATTTCACCTTTATCTTTTTATCAAGTAAATCCTGTACAAGCTGAAAAATTATATAATTTAGGAGTTGAAATGGCTCAAATAACAAAAAATGATACAGTCTTTGATTTATATTGTGGAATAGGTACAATTACACTATTTATGTCAAAATATGCAAAAAAAGTATATGGAATTGAAATTGTTAAAGAGGCAATTGAGGCTGCAAAAGAAAATGCTAAAATGAATAATGTTGATAATACTGAATTTTTTGCTGGTGATGTTGAAATAGTTTTAGATGATTTAATTAATAACAAAGGTGTTAGTGCTGATATTGTTATGTTTGACCCGCCTAGAAAAGGGCTAGACAGAAATAGTATTAATAATATTTTGAAGATTAAACCTAAAAAAATTGTTTATATTAGCTGTAATCCTGCTACTTTAATTAGAGACTTAGCTTTCTTTGAAGAAAACTATGACATTAAAACCATTGTGCCAGTTGATATGTTTCCTTTTACAAGCCACGTTGAGTGCGTATCTGTTCTTGAATTGAAGGAAAGTACTGAAAAATAAACAAATTTGAGATGTTTCTAACATATCAAAAAAACACCTAAAAAAGACTTAAAAAATGATAAATTTGATTAAAATTTATAAAAAATAATTATAACGTGGTTAGTAGGAAACATGTTTCCGCATACCACCTTTAAAGACATCAAAATAAAAAATTGGTGTCTTTTTTTGTATGTATAAAAAAATATTTAACTTGTGCCCAAGTTGGTTACAAGTTAAATGAAATAATTTACAGGAACACAACAAAAAGCAAAGGCAAAATGAAAATCTGTCAAGATGGATTTGTATATACGATTTTTAAATTTTCCCCTCCTTACAATCCTCCCATTTATACTAACTGAGAATATAATTACTATCTGAGAAAAGAATATATATTATTTATTATATTTATATTATATATATTTAAATAAATATTAAATAATATAATGCGAAAGCGAGCAAAATCAAATGTAAAAAATAATGATTTTTGTGCAATTTATAGTTTTGAATTAAACATAAAAGTTAGATAAAATCAATAAAAAATTGGTAAGAAAGGAAGATGAAAAATGGAAATTAGTTATAAAAAAGTGGGCGATTATTATATACCTGAAATGGTATTTCCAAATGCAAAACTAGATAAAAATATAGGCAAATATGGAAGACTAAGATTGAATTATTTAAAGCGTAACCACATGGATATTTATACTATTTTGCTAATGGATGATAGGTTAAATGAACATTTACTTGAGATAGAAAAAGAGGCAAAAGAACAAGTAAAAATATTAGTTGAGAATATGTGTAAAAAAGAAAATGTAACAGAAAAATTAAAAGAAAATAATCAAATGGAATGGGTAAAATTGATGAATAATTTTAAAATTATCGCAGAAGAAATTGTTGAAAAAGAACTAATTTTTTGTTAAGAAATGGGGAATGAAAATGAAAGAAGATGACAGATTTATACCATTTTTTGAAGCATATAAAGATGACTTTTTTGAGAGTATAGAAGATGTGAGAATGTATCTAAAAAATAGCAATTTAGAATATAAAAATACACAACAAAAGTTGCATAATATTTTAGATAATAATATAAATATTCAAAAGATTTTTGATGAAGCAGATATAGAAAATGGACTATCAAAAGAAGAGTGCAAAATGCTTTCAAAAATTATAGTTTTGAATTATAAATTGCAAGAAATTGAAGAAAATGAAATATATTTTAAAGGTGGAATGGACGCATATTTTTACTTTAGAAAGTTAGGAATTTTGAAATAAAATTGATTAAAAATGCTTGAGTTTTAGTGATAAAATTTGAGCATTTTTTGATTGATTTTTTTAAAAATCGAAAATCTACATTATGTAAATATTGAAATTTTTATGTCCTAACAAGCAAGACATTTGTATATACACAAATGTAAAATATGGGATAAAATCCCAATCCCTTTTGAAAAATAAAAAATTGGAAACTTTAGTATTTTTATAAGCAAAAATTTGTTGAGAAAAATTGTATTTTATGATAATATAGTCATTGATAAAAATAAATGAAAAAAATTTAAGGAGCATAGATATATGAAAATGAATAATGCAGAATATATTGGAAAAATCATAGATATAAAGATTGATAGACCATTTGGTAGTAAGCATCCAAAACATAGATTTATATATCCAGTTAATTATGGATTTATTCCAAATACAATTAGTGGTGATGGTGAAGAATTGGATTGTTATTTATTGGGCGTGTTTGAGCCTGTAGAACATTATAAAGGTAAATGTATAGCAATAATTCATAGAACTAATGACAATGATGATAAATTAATAATTGTACCTAATGGTAAAAATTATAGTGATGATGCAATTAATGCATTAGTAGAATTTCAAGAGCGATATTTTGAACATACAATTATTAGATAACATACAAAATAAGTGAATTTAAAAATAGGAGTAATAAAGATGGATAATGTTGGTTTAAAACGAGGATATTTGGAAATTATGGATTATAGAGAAGATTATACAAAGATATATGAAGATGAAAAAGAAGAATTACTAAAAATATACAAAGATAGAATATCATCTATTGATCATGTTGGAAGTACCAGTATAAAAAACATTAAATCTAAACCAATTATAGACATTTTAATACAGACAGATGATTTAGACGATTTTAAAAAATTTACAGAATTAAATGTAGAAGGAGAAGTTTATACTGTAAAAAAAGAACCAACTATGGGTGGAGATTATTTAATTAGAAAAGAAGAAAACGGAAAAGTTAAAGCATTTATACATGTATATAAAACTGGTGATATGAATGGAATAACATCTATTATGTTTAGAGATTATATGAATTCACATGAGGACGAAAAAAAGCGTTATGAAGAATTAAAAATAGAATTATAATAAGTACAAAAATGAAAGAAAGCAGTATACTTTAGGTAAAGATAAATATATTAAAGAAATAATAAATAAAGCAATAAATGAAAATAGTAAAAGATAAAAATGATTCCAAGAAATAGGAGAGTAATCTTCTATTTTTTTGACTAAAAAAATAAAAAAACTAGATGGATTTTGTTGTTAATAAATGAAAAATGTGATATAGTGTAAACAGAATTTTGGAGGAAAAAATGGAAGTTATAAAACCTTTTGTAAAATGGGCAGGAGGAAAAGGAAGTTTAATATCACAATTAACGAACTTTTACCCATTTGAATTAGAAAATGGAACAATAAAAAAGTATGTCGAACCATTTGTAGGTGGTGGAGCGGTTTTAATAGATATATTACAAAAATATGATGTAGAAGAAGCCTATGCTTTTGATATAAATAAGGATTTAATTAATTGTTATAATGTTATAAAAAAAGATGTAGAAACATTAATTGAGAAACTAAATGAGAAAGAAAAAGAATTCTTAAATATAGAATTGGAAAATAGACAAGAATATTTTTATAAAATTAGAAGTGAATACAATTCATATAAAATAGAAGATAATTTAGATGTAAAAAGAGCTTCAGAATTTATATTTTTAAATAGAACATGTTTTAATGGATTATATAGAGTAAATAAAAATGGAGAGTTTAACGTACCATGTGGAAAGTACAAAAATCCAACAATCTGTGATGCGAAAAATTTAAGGAATTTATCAAAATTATTGCAAAATGTAGTGTTTGAATATGGAGATTATAAAAAATGCATTAAATATATAGATACAAATACTTTTGTATATTTTGACCCACCATATAGACCATTATCAATAACATCTGGATTTACATCTTATACAAAAGAAGATTTTAATGATGAAAACCAAAAAGAACTTGCAGATTTTTATAAAGAATTAGACTTAAAAAATGCAAAACTAATGTTAAGCAATTCAAATCCTAAAAATACGAATAAAGAAGATAATTTCTTTGAAGATATTTATAAAGGATTTAATATAAATGAAGTTTCAGCAAAAAGAATGATAAATTCTAAAGCGCAAGGTAGAGGAGAAATTTCTGAATTGCTTATAACAAACTATAAGGAGAATAACGAATGTATCCAGGAAAATTCTATTTTGAAGATGGTAGTTTCAAATTAATAGATAATGACACTTTTAAAACTTTAAAACAATTTGATGAAAAAACATTTGATATGATTTTTGCAGACCCACCATATTTTTTATCAAATGATGGAATAACTTGCAGTGGTGGAAAAATGGTAAGTGTTAATAAAGGAAAATGGGATAAAGGGTTAAGTGTAAAAGAAAAACACGAGTTTAACAAGAATTGGATTAAGGAATGTTATAGAATACTTAAAGACAACGGAACAATTTGGATAAGTCGGAACATTGCATAACATATATTCAATAGGAATGGCGTTAGAAGAAGAAGGATTTAAAATTATAAACAATATAACTTGGCAGAAAACAAATCCTCCACCAAATCTTGCTTGTAAAACATTTACTCATTCTACAGAAACAATTTTATGGGCTAGAAAAGATTTACCAAAGGTTAAATATAAGTTTAATTACGATTTGATGAAAGAATTAAATGATAATAAACAAATGAAAGATGTTTGGACAACTAGTTTAACAAAACCATCTGAGAAGAAAAATGGTAAACATCCAACACAAAAACCATTGGAAATACTAGAGAGAATTATTTTATCTTCAACTAATGAAAACGATTTGATTTTAGATCCATTTTGTGGCAGTAGTACTACAGGAATTGCAGCAACAAAATTAAATAGAAAATACATAGGAATAGATAATTCGAAAGAGTATTTGGATTTATCTATAAGAAGGTATCAAGAAATAAAGGAGTAGATGAGTATGACAAGAAATTTTGATGAATGGCTATTAACTTTTACAGATAGCATTGCAGATTATAAGTATTATATTGATTTTGAAACAATATATAAAAAAGCAGAAGAACATAAAATAGAATTAAATATGATGAATTCACTAATTGGAAGTAAAAATATAGAAAAAGATTTTGAACAATTAGTAAGCAAATATCCTGAAGTTATAAAATGTATTCCAACTTTATTGGCAGTTAGACAATATGAAATAATTGTTTTAGATAGCGATGGCAATAAATTTGAATATAATTTTAAGAAAATGAACTATAGTATAGAACAATACAAAATTTTTATGAAAGAAACAGGTTTGTTTGACTTAATACAAAATCATTTAGTTAATAATTTATATGATTATGTTTTAGGAGTAGAATCTGGATTAAATTCAAATGCTAGAAAAAATCGTGGTGGACACTTGATGGAAGATGTGGTTGAAAGATTTATTCAAAAAGCAGGATTTAAGAAGAACGAAACATACTTTAAAGAGATGTATTTACAAGATATTGAAGAAAAATGGAAATTAGATATGTCCTTTATAAGCAATAAAAATACATCTACAAAAAGATTTGACTTTGTTGTAAAAACAGATAATTGTATTTATGGTATAGAAACGAACTTCTATGCTTCAGGTGGTTCAAAACTAAATGAAACAGCAAGAAGTTATAAAATGATTGCTGAAGAAGCGGATAAGGTAGTAGGATTTGAATTTGTTTGGTTTACAGATGGAATGGGTTGGATTTCTGCTAGAAATAACTTAAGAGAAACATTTGATAGTATGGATAATATTTATAATATTAATGATATGAAAAATGGAGTAATGGGGGAAATATTTAAATGATTTATAATTAGCTTTTTCATTAGGGGGGTGAATAGTTGTTGAAAAGTGACTATATGAAATTACCACATGATCTATCTGGAGCAATGGCAAAAAATAGATTTAAAAATGAATTATTATGGGGTGTACATAAAATGTTAAAACTATATAAAAATGGAATAGAGTATAATGTTGTATTTGATTATGTTTGCGACATAGAAATTCATTTAACAGAAGATAAATTTGAGTTTTATCAAATTAAAACACACAATAGTGGAGAAGGCTACACTTTTCGACAAATAACCAATATTGGTAATAAAAATAATTCGGTTTTAGGAACACTTTATAAAATAAAACAAAACACAGAATATCCTGAAAATATCAAATTAGCTATAGTTTCAAACAAACCATTTAAAGATTTAAATAATCATCTATACAATCAAAAAGAAAAAATAGAATTAATTGAATTAGATGAAAAAAACAGAAATGAAATGACAAAAATTTTAAAACAAGAATTAAAAATCGAAGGGAAAATAGATTTTAACAATGTATTTTTCATAAAAACAACTATGGATTTAATAGAACCAAAAAATGCAATTATAGGAGAAATAGTAACTTTATTTGAAGGAAAAAGTATAGAAATTAGAAAACCTAATGTATTATATAAATTATTAATTGATGAAGTTTCAAAAAAAGCAGAATATGAATTAGAAACAGATAATTATGATGAACTAATAATGAAAAAAGGTATAGGTAGTAATTATATAGAAGATCTATTTTCAAAATTTATAAAATATGATAATGAAATAGTAGAAAATGTAAATAAGAAAATAGAAAAAACATATGAAACAAATGTTAGGAAAAAAATTTATATGAAAAAAGCTGTAGCAAAAATATTGCAATATTTAAGCAGTAGTAAAGAGATTCAAAATATAGGTAATGAAATATTAAGATATATCGAAGAAAATAATGAAATATTGGATAATAGCGAAGAAAGAGTTATTGACAATGTTTTTAATATGTTTGAAAATAAATTTTCTAAAATATATACAGAAGAAGAAAAAAGAGTATTAGTAATGATTATGTTAGAAAAATATGAGGAGGGATTATATAATGAATAAATTGATTATAGAGAAAATATATATTTTTTCTCCGACTGAAAACAAAGCTAAGGTAATAGAATTATCTGAAGGAACAAATATAATTACGTCTAGTAGACATGATGGAAATAAAAAAGGAAAATCTGTAGTTCTAAAAAGTATATATCACACACTTGGAGCTGATTGTAAATTTGATGATAAATGGCAAGATTCAAATAAAATATATATAGTTAAATTTAAAATAGATAACAAAATATATTATATGTATAGACAATCAAGAATGTTTAAGTTAACAAACGAACAATTTGAAATGATTTTTCAAACTATTGATAGAAAAGAGTTAGCCAAAGAACTTGAAAAAATATTTGGATTTGCTGTGAAATTACCTAATCGCCAAGAAGATAAATTAGAAATCACACCACCAGTATATAACTATTTATTAAATTATGTTGATCAAGATGGTATGAATTGTACGAAGTTTGCATCATTTAACCAATTAGAACAATATTCAAAATATAAAGATAATGTATTATATTATCACTTTGGAATATTTAATGAAGAATATTATAATATAATTAAGGAACTTGAAAAAAGTAATGAAAAAAGAAAAATTTTTCAAGAAAAGAAAGACATAATTGAGAATATGCTAAAAGTTACGTTAAGTAATTTGAGTAATATGGATTATTGCAAAAATATTGAGACTTTAAAGATTGAAACTGAAAAATATAAGGAAGAGTACACTGATATAATACAAAATTTAAATAAAGTAAAAAATAAGATTATAAAACTAAAAAATGATAAAGAGGATTTAATTTTAACATTAAATGAGTTAAAAGAATCGCAGAGAAAGGCTGATAAGGAAATTAAAGATATAGTTAATCATACTTGTCCTTTCTGTAATTCTCATGTTGAAAACAACATAGAGATAACAATAAAAAAGTACAATGAAAAAGAAGATTTATATTTAATTGGTTCTGAATTAGAAATTAATCTAACGAAAATAAATTCTGAACTAGAAGATAAACAGAAAGATTATGAACTTTTATTAACTAATTTAGAGGAATATGAGAAAAAGCTTAACATAAATACTAACGAAATTGATGATATTTTGAAATATAAAGGTTTTAATGAAATGAAAGAAAAATTCTTAGTGGATTTGAGCGATACAAAAACAGAATTAAACCAGATAGATGAAGAAATAAGAGAATATAATAAAAAGAAAAAAGAATATGATAAATTAAAAAAAGAAATCAATAATGAATATTTTTCTTTAATGCATAGTGATAAGGTTAAATTTAATTTAAAAGAAATAGAAGATTCTAAAATAGAAAATATTGGAAAGAATTATGTAGTTGGAGGAAGTAGCAAGAGTATTGCGACTATTGTATGGTATATGAACTTATTAAAGATTAAATACAAATTTAATCAAGATGCAATACATTTTCCTCTAGTATTTGATAGCCCTCAAAATACGGAGTTAGATGATATAAGGAAGAATGGATTAATTGATTATATATTTGATAATATAAATAATCAATCACAATTAATTATTTCATTATTAGGGTATAATTCTAATGAGTATAATGTAATTCCTGATAAGATCATTAATTTTGATGATAACAACACATATGAGTTACTAAATGATAGAGAGTTTAAAGAAAATCAGTGGATTTTAAATAAATTCATTAGTTTAGATAATATTATAATATAATAATTATAAAGAGAAAATATAATATTTAATATGTTTTCTCTTTTTTATATAAAAATTTTAACAAAGCACCCAATTTTTCCTTTCTAAAAGTGAGGGAGAAAAATATTAAAAATAAAAAAATTTAATTTTTATCCTACAAAACGCCAATTTATTCCTTAATGGAATAGGGAAAAAATAATTTTGAAAAAAATGTTGCACAAAGTATCAAATTTTTCCGTTATGGAATAAGAGAATATTTTTCCCTAAAAATTAAATATGGAAAAATTACTAAATACATTCTTATTATTATGAGCCAGTTTAATAGGTACGCCAAGACATCTAAAAAAGATAGAGCGATAAATACTTATATTATAAAATATTAGAAGCAACTAATAAGGCGATGAATAATAATAAGCATAATGATACTCTTACCTAGTCACAGTTCGAGCGTGATAAAACCGTCTAAAACAATGAAGGTAATTTCGTAAAAGAGCGAAGAGGTGAAATTCCTGTGGAGCAAATTAAGCTGATTTGCCGTTTAGTAATTTATAATAACATTTTACTCGGATTGTGTTTATACAAATAGGATGTGAGTAAATGGTAGATAAAGTTTTAATCAATAATATAGAAAAATATGAATTATCATTTTTTAAGATAGCAATGCAATTAAGAGCAATTAATTATTTGGAAGAAAAGAATGCATTAAATGAAAAAATTTGCAAATGTGCAAAAGCAAAAATTAAAGAAAATTTACAGCTTTGTACTATTACACCAAAACCTTTAAAATTTTACAAAGAAAGGTTAGGTAGTAAATGTGGAGATAATTAAAATACCGAAAAAAGAAGGAATAATTGATAGAACAACAGGAAAAGTGTTAAATAGAAAATTGAGAGTAGCAGCATATGCAAGAGTTAGTACAATGGGAGCAGAGCAATTAAATAGTTATGAATCACAAAAGAAATATTACTATGAAAAAATTAATAATAATCCTGAATGGCAGTATGTAGACATATATGCAGACGAAGGAATATCTGGAACAACAGATTATAGAAGAGCAAGTTTTATGAAAATGATACAAGATGCATTATCAGGAAAAATAGATTTAATATTAACTAAATCTATATCAAGATTTGGAAGAAATACAATGGATGTTTTGAAAAATGTAAGATTGTTAAGAGATAACAATGTTGCAGTTTTATTTGAAGAAAATAATTTAAATACTTTAGATACAAAGACGAGTGAAATGTTATTAACTACACTTAGTGCAGTAGCACAACAAGAAAGTGAAAAAATATCTGAACATGTTAAATTAGGTTTGCAGATGAAAATGAACAGAGGAGAATTAATAGGATTTAACAGATGTTACGGATATAGAAATGAAAATGACAAATTAGAAATAATAGATGAAGAAGCGGAAGTAGTTAAATTTATTTTTGACAAATATTGTGATGGACATGGTGCAAATGGAATTGCAAAGATGCTAACAGAACAAGGAATAAAAAGCCCTAAAGGAAATGACAAATGGAATGATAGCACAATAAGAGGAATATTACGAAATGAAAAGTATAAAGGAGATGTATTGCAAGGAAAAACTTATACAGCAGATCCATTATCACATAAAAGATATAAGAATTTAGGGGAAGCAGACCAGTTTTATGTTTCAGAACATCATGAGCCAATTATTTCTCCTGAAAAATTTGATATAGTACAAGAAATATTAAAAGAAAGATGTGGTGCAAGAGTAAATGGAAGAAGAATAGGAAATGTAGGAAGGAAATTTGCTTTTAGTAGTAGAATTAGATGTGGATTTTGTGGTAATTGTTTTACAAGAAGAACAGTTGTAGGTAAAGATAGAGAAAAAATTCCATCTTGGTCATGCACTAGCTTTGCAAAAAATGGAAAAGAAAACTGTACTGATTCAAAAACTATTAGAGAAGAAATGATAAAAGAGGCTTTTGTTGATAGTTATAAATTTTTATCTTTAAATACAAATTTTGAAACAGAAGAATTTTTGAATTTAATGCAAGATACAATGAATGAAAATAATAAACAAGATGAATTAGAAAGATATAAAAAGGAATTTTCGAATATAAAATCTAAAAAAAGTAAATTAATAGATTTAATGGTAGAAGATAAAATATCCGAAAATGACTATAATGAAAAAGTAGAAAAATATAATCGAAAACTTGAAATATTGGAAAATAAAATAGAACAATTAAAGTTATTAGCAGAAGATAAGAAATCTATTTCAGAAGGATTACAAAAAGTAAAGGAATTATTAAATTCTAAAGATATAATGGACCAATTCGACCAAGAAATATTTAATGCTATTGTAGATTATGTTATAGTTGGAGGATATGATGAAAACGGATTAATTGATCCATATTTGATTAGGTTTATACTAAAGCGAGAATTTGATTTAAGTGTTCCAAAAGATGTCCCTGATGAAGTTGTTATACAAAATAATAAAATTGATTTAAATAGCAATAATGTGCTTGTTGATTTTATAAATACAAGAAAATATTTTTCTTATGAAAGAGATGAAAATTGAAAACTTAATAAAGTACTTCGAAATGGCTTGAGAATTAGAGTAGAATGTGATATAACATAAATAATAATTTTTTGAGGAGGTACTATATGAGCAAAGAAACAGAGAAAATATTCTCACAAATGAACAAATATATGGAACAATTTAACTTTGATAGTGAAGAACAAATGGAAAAAGAAATGAAAAATTTTATACAAAAACTAAACAATAACGAAATTGAATTTGATGATCCAAAATTTAAGCCAGAGGATTTATTGGAAGGGGCATATAATACATCTTCAAAAACAAAAGCAATAAAACTAGCAAAACAAGCATTAGAAATAAATCCTGAAAATATTGATGCTGAATGTTTTATTGCAGAATTTGAAGAAAATCAAATAAAGAAATTATCAAAAATGGAAGATATTATCGAAAAAGCAACAAAAATATTAGAAAAAGACAATATGTTTGATAAAGAAAATATAGGACATTTTTGGGAAATGATAGAAACTAGACCATATATGAGAGCAAGAAATAGGAAACTTACTATATTGATGGATTTAGGCAGATATACAGATGCAATTAAAGAATGTGAAGAAATGTTGAAGTTATGTGAAAGTGATAATTTAGGAATAAGATATACATTAATTGGTTTGTATTGTACTTTAGAAAAATTTGAAGAGTGTGAAAAATTGTATAAGAAATTTAATGAGTATTCTGCATTTATGCTTTTTCCAATGGCAATAATGTATTTTAAAAAAGGAGATTATAAAAAATCAAAGAAATTTTTAAAGGATGTGCAAGAAGCAAATCCATATATTATAAAAATATTAAAAAATGATATTGCTATGATTGAAAATTCAGAAGATATTAAATATTATGCTCCTGGTTCAAAAGAAGAAGCTAGCATTATTATTACAGATTTATTTTATTTATTAGGAAGTGTACCATCTTTTGTAACATTTATGGAGATAGAATTAAAATAATTAGATGTCTTTTGCCAACACTCAAGTCTAATCAAGGTGTTTTTTACAAACAAGCACTAAATGTGGAATGTGTATCAGTGCTACATTTAAAACAAGACCTATAATGTTTGATTTTAATATAGTTTCAGAGATTATAACTTTTGAAGAGATATGTTTGGAAATATTGGCAATTAATTTTAAAATTAAGGAATTTATGATAAGTTCATTACAGTAACTTATGCAACTACATTTGATGATTGATATAATAAAGAGCAGGCTTATAGATACAAAGAGCTGTCAATGAGATTCTTAAAAAAATTTAAATAGAAAGTAAAAAATGATTATTGAAAAGGAAATGAAGGATATGAGAGAATACCAACAAGAAATAATAAATACTATAATGAAAAAGTTACAACAAAATGTAAGAAAAATTTTCATAGAGATGCCAGCAGGAACAGGAAAAAGTACTGTAATTAGGAGTTTAGTTAAAGAATTTGGAACAAAAAAACAAATATTAATAATGTGCAAAGGAAAAGTTTTAGAACAACAATTTAAAGATGATTTAAAAGACAATACAAATATAGTAATATGTAATTATTACAATAATATACTAACAACAGAAAATTTTGACTATATCATATTAAATAGTATAGAAGGGATATCAGAGAAAAAATATGAAAGTATATGTAAAACATTTAAAAAAGCAAAAATAATATGTTTTGCTGATAAAGCCCAAAGAACGAAAGAAGATGAAAAATGGTTAGATAAAAAAAAGATGGATTATTCACTAACAATGCAACAGATAATTGATGATGGATATATAAATCCAAATTATGTTGGAACTAAATTTGAATGTTTTATAGAACAACTTTTAAAAGAATTAAAAGTTGCTAATATTGAAAAAGAAGTAGCTTTAAAGACAAGTCAAAGAGTTATGAGAGCAGATTTTATTGTTGATAGTAATAAAAGAAAATTAATCATAGAAGTTAAAGTTTATAGAAGTGAATTTATACAAAATACTATTATTAAACAAGCTATAGAACAAGTAGAATACTATAAAGAAGTATGGGAAAAAGTAAATGGAGAAGAAGCACAAGCTATATTAATTATGTCTTGTCAAGTACCAGATGAAATAAAAGAATATTATTATAAAGAAAAAAGAATTGTAATTATCGATATTTCTAATCTATTGTATTTATCACAAGGGAAAGATAAGCTAATGAAAGAACTTATAGAAGTAATTCAATATAATGTTCATGATATTATGCCAAAACCCTTAGTAAATTCAGAAATTTTTAAATTCGAATCAAAGGAAGAAGCAAGTGAAGTATTCGAGACAGAGATTGAAAGGGCAACTAGCTTGATAAAAAAATTAGAAAAATTGGAATATGGTAAAGCTCAAGGAAATGATAAAGAGTATGAAAAACTATGTGTAAATATTATTGAGTTTTTATTTAAAACAGAATTTACAAAAATGTCGGAACAAAGTAGTACAGAGGATAAGATGTTTAGAATGGATTTAATATGTGGATTAAAGGAAACTTCAGAATTTTGGAAAATTCTTATTCATCACTATAACACAAGATTTGTGGTTTTCGAATTTAAAAATTATAAAGACGAGATAGATCAAAACCTTATTTATATAACTGAAAAGTACCTATATAATGCTGTTTTAAGAAATGTGGCTATTATTATATCAAGAAAAGGATTTTCTAATAATGCCCACAAAGCAGCAAAAGGAATATTAACAGAAACTGGAAAATTAATTATAGAATTAAAAGATGATGATATAATTGCAATGTTAAGAATGAAAGCTGATGGACAAGATGCATCAGATTATCTATTAAATATATTAGAAGAATATTTAATATCAATCAGTAAGTAAATTATTTAGTTATAGAAATAGGAGATAATGTAATATGAGTAGTATGGAGTTAGAAGTAAAAATTTTGTTATGATATTGACGTAAACCGCTAAATAAAGTATAATATAAATGTTTTAAAGTGATAAATTAATAGTAATTACAATTAATTAAAGTAAATAGGAGGATTTTCTATGCAAACTGAAGACGTAATAATGAGAAAACAACGGGTATTAGTTGAGAAGGAGGGAAACGTAAGTTTAAAAATTGAAAATTACAATTTAAAACTTTTGGAGCAGAAAAATGTTAATCAAGTAAAAAAAATTGCTTATCATGAAGTGGCACACTTGGTAGTTGCAGAAAAATGCAATGGATATTATATTGATGAACTATATGGTCTTACGATAGTTCCAATAAAGCAAGAGAGAGGAACACTTTTTGGTTCTGCTATGTTTACAATGAAAAAATCAGTAAAAAATGAGAATATAATACAATATATAAAATCTGGAATAGATTATATAGCTATATCTTTAGCAGGAAATATAGCAGAAAGGATAGGATTTCCAAATGAAATAGCACATGAATCGATACTTGATTGTGAATATGCTAAAGAGAAAGCAGAAAGTATTATTTCAAAAATGAAAAGAAGTGGGATACTGATTAATGAACTTAATGAAAACCTAATAATAGGTCTAGCTAAGGATAATGCTACTGATATAATCTGCGAAAACTGGATAATAATTAAAAGAATAGCAGAGAAGCTATATAAAGAAAAAGTCTTATTAAAAGAAGATATAGAAGAACTATTATAGGAAAAAGTTTTAATAAAGAGTCTTTTATTTGATTGGTTTTGTTATAAATCGATTATAGTAAAAGACTTTCTTTTTTATATATAATGAGAAAGATTTACAAAAGTACTTGACTTTAAGACAATCATGAATTATAATAAAAATATACAAATTATGGAAACCCCAAAACATTAAAACTTGGAGGTTTCAAACCTCCAAGACAGTTCAAGGAGGAAAAAAATGAAAGGGACACAAAAAATTGTAAAAGAAGTTGCTCCTCAATTAGAGAGAATGAGAAAGCAAAAGGCAAAAGATTTACAGGAGGATCTATTAAAAACATTAAAAACAGTAATAAAAAAATTACCTAAAGAAGAATTGGAAAGAACAGAGACAATATCCGTAATATATTTTGCCAAGAGTAATTCCGAAAAGATATATCGGAGCAAATATGTAGAAGTAAATGAAAAACGCTATAAATATGAGAATAATGATATATTCTTAGGCACAAAAATCGAACTGTCAAAAGCTTTTAAATTCTTATATAAGGAGCTCGAAAAAGACAAATACTTTTCTGTGGAATTTTTTGAACCTGATAAATTAACAGAAAATTGTGAAGAGTATCAAACGCCAGTTGACTTTTTGGTGTATAAGATTGAAAATGAATAACATTCCCAAAATCCCCCTTACATTAGAAAAATATGTAGGGGGGATTTTGTGCATTACGATTCAACATCAACTGTAGTGACGAAGATTTGTTTAGGCAAGTGCAGAGTTTTGCACAAAATATTAATGGATGAATCCAAAGGGCTATCAATAATTATTGATGGCCCTTTGACTATAATTGAGTTTAGAATTAATGAAATAAGGGACTGTAAAAAAGTACCTTGTTTTATTTTGTGGATTGTGATATAGTAATGCCAGAAAAAAAGAGATAAAGGAAGAGATAAAAGATGGGAAATATAGTATTACTAGATGATTTAACAATAAATAAAATAGCAGCAGGGGAAGTAATAGAAAGACCAGCAAATGTAGTAAAAGAATTAGTAGAAAACTCAATAGATGCAGGAGCAACTAAAATAGTAGTAGAAGTAAAAAATGGCGGAAAAACTCTAGTAAAAATAGTAGACAATGGAAAAGGAATATCCGCAAATGATATTCCTTTATCATTAGAAAGGCATGCAACAAGCAAAATTAGAAGGATAGAAGACTTAGAACATACATATTCTATGGGGTTTAGAGGGGAAGCACTGGCAAGTATTGCATCAATATCAGAACTTACAATGCTTACAAGAACTGCAGAGGAAAATGGAACTAAAATTATTGCAGAAGCAGGAGAAATAATTGAGGTAGATGAAATCGGATTGCCTGTTGGAACTACAATTATGGTAGAAAAGCTATTTTTCAATACACCAGTGAGATACAAATTTCTAAAAAATGATGCAACAGAATTTAGATATATAAAAGAATGGGTGCAAAAAACCGCTTTAGTAAATTCTAATATTGCATTCAAATTAATAAATGATGGAAAAACAGTATTTCAAACGAATGGGAACGGGAATATTAGAGACATTATATATCTTTTATATGGAAAAGAAATTGAGAAAAACTTGCTAGAAGTAAATTATGAAAATAAAGGAATAAAAGTAACAGGGGTAATTGGAAATACAACAATAGCAAGAGATAATAGAAAAAGTCAAATACTATATTTAAATAAAAGAAATATAAAAAATCAAATTCTGACAAACAGTGCAGACCAAGCATTTAAAGGTGCAACAGGAATAGGAAAATATGGCTTTTTTATTTTAAATTTAGAAATGCCTGCAAACTATTATGATGTAAATGTCCATCCAACAAAAATGGAAGTAAGATTTAATGATGAAGATAAACTTTACAAAGTATTTTACCATGCGATAAAAAGTGCAATGTTAAATAGCGAATTCTTGGATAATAATGAAAAAGAACAAAAAAAAGAAAACTATATAGAAAATGAACTACAATTCTTAACAAATAGGTTCAAAAATGAAACTCCAGCTGAACTAATAAATAGAGAAAATAAAAGAGAAATAGAATATAAATATATTGGAATTTTATTTAGAACATTTATAGTAATTGAAATCGGAAATGATATGTTTTTAATTGACCAACATGCTGGACATGAGAGAATATTATATGAGCAAATAAAAGAAAACTATAAAAACCATATTCAAAATAATAGTCAACTAATGTTGATACCAGAAGTTTTCAATTTATCACATAAAGAAATCGAATTTGTAAAAGAAAATATTGAATTATTCAGAAATACAGGCTTTGATATTGAACTATTTGGAGAAGATTCTGTAAAAATCAGTGGAATTCCTGACATTGAATATAAAGTAAATAAAAATAGAATGTTTTTAGATGTATTAGATGAAATGATTACAACAGAAAGAACTGCAATAAAAGATGTTGAAGAGAGATTTATTGCAACAGTTGCATGTAAAGCTGCAGTAAAGGCTAATATGGACTTGACTAGACAAGAAGTTGATAATTTGATACAAAGATTGTTGAAATTAAAAAACCCTTTTACTTGTCCTCATGGTAGACCTACTACTATAAAATTTAGCAAAGAAGAATTATTTAAAAAATAAAAACATTGCATTTTACATAAATGTATGGTAATATAATAAGTGATAAAAAATTTTAAGTACATATATTTACCAAATAAAAATTTTGGAGGTAAAAGAGATGAGTTATGAGAATTTAAAGGGACAGGTAATACGTATTAAAAAAAAGAAAGTGTTTTATTTTGATTCGGAAGGAATCTATAATGAAACCTCGATTGAAAAAGCACGGAAAATGCAGCTGAAAGGATTAAAGAGTGACTATTATAAGCTTGGAGAATACTGTACAGAAACGGATTTTGTAGGAGCAACAGCCAGAGCAATTTTGAGTTTGGAGGTTGGTGATACAATAGAGAAGCTCGAGAAAGAGATAAAAAGATTTGAAAGTATTGAAAAAAATGCCGAAAAATCAAATGACTATAAAAATAAAGTTTTTCGGGTAAAAAGTAATAAATTATATTTCTTTAATGAGAATGGAGAATGGACATGTTTGCCAGAAAAAGAAGCATTAGTGGCAGATATAGCATTACCATTTATATTGTTTGAAAATGGAAAAGATGTTAAATATCGTCCAGTGAACTTTTCACTTGAATTATTACATCAACTTAATATTGACAATAAAATATTTCTGGTAATGGCTATTAAAAAATTAAAAATAGGAGATTCTATAGAAAAGTTGCAAGAGTACTATAATGGTGCGACATTAAGTAAGAAAACTTCTGAGCCCATTTGGGAAGGGATTGTTACGAAAGTATGTATTCCTGAATTCAGATGTAAGCCGGAGAATCCTAATAAGACATCTACATTTGACTACATAATTGTAGATGTAAATTTGGTAACAACATGGGAAGGAGACAAGAAGAAATATATTGAAGAACATAAAAAAGGAATAAGTAAGTTGGTTCTGGAAAAAATCAATAAAAATCGAACATTCAAAAGACATAATTTTCCAATAAATTACTTGAAAATATCCAAAATAACATTATGTAAAGACAGAAATGTATTACAGTATGTACTGGAATTAAAACCTATTTAAAGAATCATAACAACAGAAAAAATAGTGTAATTATGTTATTGAGTAATTATACTATTTTTTCTTAATTTATTGATATTGAAACAATCTATTGTAAATTTTATTCTCATATAGTATAATTGCAACATAATAGAAAAAGGAGCAAAAAATGTGGAAAATTAAAGAAATAAAGCAAAAAGCAAAGAAGACACTAAAAAGGAATATATGGACACTAACAATATTAGGCCTTTTTATGACAAGTATAGTTGGAGAATATTTAGTAAATAGAGATGGATATTCAAATATAAAAATAATATATGAATATATACAAAACAAAGGAAAACAACAATTAGAACCACAAGAAATTTTAATAAATGAATATGTAGATAAAGCTATATCGCAATTATTTACAGGAAATATGACCAAATCAATAAACTACTATAATGAAAAACACAATGTTACAAAAGGTGTAATATTTTCAATTTTTAATATATACACAAAAGGGCAGGCACAAGTACAAAATATATTTAACTCAATAGCAAACTATAAAAACAAAGAAGCAATGGCAAGTATCATACTAATAATAGCATCAATTGGAGGAATGATAATAAGAGTATTTATATCGTATCCTATAAAAGTAGGCGAAAAAAGAATATATTTAGAAAGTATAAACTACCCCAAAACAAGAATAAAAAGACTAACATATGCATTCAAAAGAGAAAGATATTTACCAATTATAAAAACGATGTTTTTAAATGAAATATATAAAATGCTGTGGAACTTAACAATTGTGGGAGGAATAATTAAAAATTATTCATATAAAATGGTGCAATACATAATTGCAGAAAATCCTAATATAAAGCCGAAAGATGCAATAAAAATGTCTAGAGAAATGATGAACGGAAATAAAATGCAAGCATTCAAATTAGATATGTCATTTATAGGGTGGAATATATTGCAATATGCAACATTGGGCTTTGTTGGACTATATGTTACACCATATTATGCATCAACAATTGCCGAATTATATGAAGTTTTAAGAAAAGATTATATAGAAAATAAAAAATACAATTATGAATTATTAAATGATGAAAAACTATTTGAAGAAAACGAACTAGAAAAATATCCTGACAAATATGAAATTGCTAAAAAAAGAATAAAAATTGATTACAATAAAAAATATGAGCCAACATCAATAATATTATTTTTCTTTATATTTTCATTTGTAGGTTGGTTATGGGAAGTTGGATTATATCTATTTAGAGATGGAATTTTGGTAAATAGAGGAACAATGTATGGCCCATGGTTACCAATTTATGGTGTAGGATGTACATTAATAGTACTATTAACAAAATTTAAATCATTTAGAAAAATGCTTAAAAATCCAGTATTAACATTTAGTGTAGTTATGATTTTATGCACAGTAATAGAATATTTAACATCATGGTATATAGAAAAAGTTTCAGGAATTATGTATTGGGATTATACAGGGGTATTTATGAATATAAATGGTAGAGTATGCTTAGAATGTAGTATGTTTTTTGGAATAGGAGGATGTTTATGTGTATATTTTGTAGCACCGTTTTTAGAAAGAAGATTGCAAAGATTTACTGCTAAATTTAAAGTTACTATTTGTGCATTGTTAGCAATACTATTTTGCTCTGATAGTGTGTACTCTCAATTTCATCCACATACAGGAGAAGGGATTACTTCACAAGCACCTGAGAGATTAGAAAAAAATATAAAATAAAACTGCTATAATTTTTATAGTAGTTTTTTTCTTTTGAAGACAAGATTCCCTTGAATTCGTCAATCAGAAAAAAATATAATAAAAATATCAAATTTGTGAAAGATAGGAATTTTATATGAGAAAATCGGGGGAATACTGTAAGTTGTCTGAATTGAAAATAGGACAGGCAGGACAAGTGATAAGTTTAGAAGAAAAAAATAGAGCGATAAGACGACATATGTTAGATATGGGAATAACAAAAGGGGTGAAAATTACAGTAAGAAAAGTCGCACCATTAGGAGACCCAATAGATATTAGTTTAAGAGATTATGAATTATGTATTCGCAAGGAAGATTTGGCACAAATTTCAGTTGAAGTACTGTAAAAAGGAGTTGGTATATTGTGAAAATTGCCTTAGTTGGAAATCAGAATAGTGGAAAGACAACATTATTTAATTTATTAACAGGAATGAATGCAAAAATTGGAAACTGGCCAGGGGTTACTATTGAGAAAAAAGTTGGAATAATAAAAGGAACTGAACATGAAATAGTGGATTTACCAGGAATATACTCATTAAGTCCATATAGCATTGAAGAGGAACTATCTAGAAAATTTATTTTTGAAGAAAAGCCAGATGTAATAGTAAATATAATTGATAGTACATCACTTGAAAGAAGCTTATATTTAACAACACAACTATTAGAAATGGACTGCAAGGTTATCATCGCATTAAACATGGTAGACTTACTTGAAAAAAAAGGATTTTACGTAGATGAAAATAGATTAGAAAAAATATTAGGAGCAAAAGTTATAAAAATTTCGGCATTAAAAGGTACAGGAGTTAATTATTTAATAAATGAAATAAATATTTATTCAAAGAATAAAAAACAATATATTTTTGATGCTAAATTAGAACAAGAGATACAAGAAATAGAAAACAATCTAAAAAATAGTACTAATAAAAGATTTGTGGCTGTAAAAATGTTAGAAAATGATATGGAATTGGAAGAATTAATAGCGACAGAAAGATATGATTTTATTGAAAGAACAAAGAAAAGTGTAATCTTACCAGGAAAAGAATTTATTATGGTAGATGAAAATGTAAGCGCTTCTGACAAAATTGATAAAATACTACTAAATAAATGGCTTGCTATTCCAATTTTTATAATAATAATGTTTTTAGTATATTATTTGTCAGTAGGAGTTGTTGGAAAATTTACAGTTTCATTAAACGAGAAAATTATAAATCTATTAGGAAGCACAACAAATACAGTGCTAAATAATATAGGGATTGCAAATTGGTTGAATAGTTTAATTGTAGATGGAATAATTTCAGGAGTAGGTTCAGTACTAAGTTTTATTCCACAATTGATTATATTATTTACATGTATTTCAATTTTAGAAACAACAGGTTATATGTCAAGAATCGCATTATTGCTTGATAGAATATTTAGAAAAATCGGACTAAGTGGAAAAAGTTTAATACCATTTATTATAGGAACAGGTTGTAGTGTACCTGGAATTATGGGAACAAGAATAATAGAAAATCAAAATGAAAGAGAAATGACAGCTATATTAACACCTTTTATTCCATGTAGTGCTAAACTACCAATAATAACAGTGTTTTCAAGCTATTTCTTTAAACAAAATTCTGGATTAATTGCGGTTTCTCTATACTTCTTAGCAATAATTATAATAATTTTAAGTGCCTTAGTAATGAAAAAACTTATATATACAAATATAAATAATACATATATTTCTGAACTGCCAGAATATAAAATTCCAAACATTAAATATGTTTTTAGAGATGTATTTGACAAAGTAGTTGCTTTTATAAAAAGAGCAGGAAGCATCATACTTGTATGTTCTATAATAATATGGTTTTTACTATCTTTCTCATTAAAACTAGAATATGGTGTAAATATTGAAGATAGTATATTAGCCTCAATAGGAAAAATAATAGCATGGATTTTCTATCCAATGCTAGGAATAAATAGTTGGGAAGTAACAGTTTCTACTATTCAAGGCTTAATTGCAAAAGAACAGGTGATTTCTTCTATGTCTGTAATTATGGGGTTCTCTGAAAAAACAGGATTAAACGAGTATTTTACGCCGTTATCAGCATATGCGTTTATGGTATTTAATCTTTTTAGTGCACCGTGTTTTGGAGCAATAGGTGCAATGCAAAAAGAATTAGGAAGTGTAAAGAAAACAATTAGAGTAGTATGCTTTCAGATTACATTTGCATGGTGTTTTGCAACATTAATAAAACAATTAGGAATTAATTTGATTTTGATATCTGGAATGATACTTGGACTTATAAAAATATTCAAAATAACTAAAAATTCAAATCAAAAGACAAAAAAAGAATGCAGAGGGTGTCCGTATTGTAAAGATTGTGAGCAAAGAGAATTAGCGCAAATTAAAGATTGAAATGTGGTACAATATATGTTAAAATACTTGTGGAAGGAAAGTAGTTGAAAATGGAAAAACAAATACCAGAATTTTTGAAGACGATGTTAATAGAACAATACGGAGAAGAAATTGCAAATAAAATAATAGATGGATATTCAAAGCAAAGATATGTAACTTTGCGTGCAAATACAATAAAAGCAACTAATGAAGAGATAAAAAAAGAACTAAAAAATTCAAATATAGAATATAAGGAAATTGAATGGTATAAAGATGCATTAATAATAAAAAATGTAAAAGAAAATGAAATAAGAAAAATGCCAATATATGAAGATGGTAAAATATATTTACAAAGTTTATCATCAATGTTGCCGCCAATTGTTTTAGAACCAAAAGAAGGAGAAAACATACTTGATATGGCGGCAGCACCAGGTGGAAAGACCACCCAAATTGCAGCAATAACAGATAATGATTCTTACATAACAGCATGTGAAAAAAATAAAATAAGGGCAGAAAGATTAAAATATAATTTGCAAAAACAAGGAGTAACTTGTACTAATGTTATGACAGAAGATGCAAGACAATTAAGTGATTATTTCTCATTTGACAAAATTTTGCTAGATGCACCGTGCAGTGGAAGCGGAACAGAAAATGTATTTGAAAATAATTTCTCAGAGGAATTGATTAAAAGGTCTCGTAAAGCACAAGAAAATCTATTAATGAAAGCATTAAATATTTTAAAAACTGGTGGAGAAATGATATATTCAACATGTTCAATCTTGAAAAAAGAGAATGAAGAGATAATTGAAAAAGCTTTAGAATCTAATAAAATAGAAATTATTCCTATAAAACTGGATAGCCCAATACCACTTTTACCTGTAACTGTTAGTGGTACTATATGTGTGTGCCCAACTGAATTATATGAAGGTTTTTTTGTAGCTAAACTAAAAAAAGTAAAGTAGAACTCTTTTAGAGTCACTTTACTTTTTTGTTTAATCACGTTCATCATCGTTTGGTTGAATTGGGGTACTATTATTATTTTTTGATGATTTTTCTTGTCTTGCATTTAAAACTTTTGATGTTGATTTTGCAACAATTTCCTGCTGATGAGGTGAACAAAGTTTTAATGAAGATGCTATTTCTGTCAAGGCACTAATGTCTAATTCACCTTGAGCAACAGAGTTAGTTATAGTAAAAAAATAGTCTAAAACAGAATCTCTGGTTCCTGGACTCATTTTTTCTAGTTGACTACTTACATCGCTTAAGCTAGCTCCTTTTTCACCTTTTAATTGTCTTGATAGTCTTTTTGTATCTTCTGGACTTAATTCATTACTGTATGTTTTTACAGTATGAACAAAAAGTTCGATATCGTCTTTGTCCAAAGTTTTAAATCTTTGTGTTTGTGGAATATTGAAAGTACCTAATTCATCAAAGGTTTGAGCAGATTTTTTTGCAATATCTTCTATTAATGAATTTCTTATAAGTTCTTTTTCAGAATCATCAAATTGACGGTAATTTTTACCCTTACTATCATATTCTTTTGAAATAGTCTTATATTCTTTTTGAGCTAAAAATGGTAAATTAGTTTCAAACATATCAAGAGAAGACACAAGTTTGGTTAATGTAGGAAGCCTAGGAGTACCATATTTCATGCAGTCTAAAGCAGTTCTTTTGGCTACGATATCCATTATTTTATCAGATATGTTTTTTGTTCTATTTTCTATATTTAATTGAGAAATCAATTCAACAATAGCAGTATCTTCTAATGAATCACAAGAATTGTAAATTTTTGATAATTGTGATAGAATTGAATCTTCTTTTGCTTTAGTTCTTCTAGTTTGTTCTTCTTCTACCATTTTTTCAATTTGAGATTTTTGTTCTTTTTTTATATCTTCATCTGGTATTTGTTCTACTATTTTTTGAGCAGTATCAGTACTGATGTCTGTATTTTTAATAATACCACTTATTTCTTTAGAAGATAAATCAGTTGATTCAACAGCTGAAAGTACAGCTTCTTCTGATTTTAAATCTGGAAGTTGCTTTATTATTTTTACTATATCAGAATCTTTTAAATCAGTATTTTTTTGTAATTTACTTAGAAATTCTCCAATAGGCATTTGTGGATTATTCTTAATTTCTTCAATTGCAGCATTTACAGCTCTAATAGATGCTTCTTTTTCAGATTCACTTTCTTCAAATGCTGATTGAACATTATCGACTCTTTCTTGTAACTTGTTTTCAGCCGATGTATTGGTGTTTTTTAATAATTTATTTAATATACTCATTAAAATTCCCTTCCTTTCATGTACTTATCTAATTATAACTTCATATTGAGATTTAGTCAATAAAATTAAAATTTTATTAAGATGTTTTTTGTATATTGTACTTATTAATTTTGTGTGATAAAATATTAAAATAATGAGGTAAAGAAAATGAAGAAACAAACAAAATTATTAATGAATTTCGCATTATTTATGCTATTAATAGTCTTAACATTTTATATTTTATTAAAAGATCAAAACATATTTGAAGTATTTGACATAATAAAATCTGCAAAAATAGAATTTATATTAATTGGAATTTTGTGTATAGCAATCTATGTAATATGTGAAGCCGTAAATATATCAAGAACACTGACTGCATTAGGGGAAAAATCTACATTTGTAAATAATATAAAATATGCTCTTATAGGTTTTTTCTTTAGTGCAATCACACCTGCTGCAAGTGGCGGGCAACCGATGCAAATTTATTATATGCATAAAAATCGAATATCTGTTGCGAATTCAACATTAGCATTATTAATAAATTTAACAAGTATGCAAATTGTAACAATTGGATTAGCATTGTTTAGTATAATGATTAATTACCAATACATGAATAAAACATTAATTATACTATTTACAGTTGGAATATTGTTGAACTTAACAGCATTAACATTATTATTAGTTGGAATATTCTCAAAAAAATTATCAAGAGCATTAATAAATTTTGCAATAAAAGTATTAAAATTATTCAGAATAAGAAATATAGAAGAGAAAAAGAAAAAGCTTGAAGAGACACTATCAAAATATCAAAACAGTGCAGATTATATAAAAAATAATAAAAGATTAATTTTTAGAACAATACTTACAACATTAGTACAATATGTATCATATTACAGTGTTACATATTGTACATATAGAGCATTAGGTTTTAAGGAACATAACATAATAGAAATAGTAACAATGCAAGCAGTATTATATGGAACAGTTTCAGGAATACCATCTCCAGGAGCTGTTGGAGTTACAGAAGGAGCATTTATTGAAATATTTAGAAACATTTATCCTCAAAGTATGATTAAGAGTGCAGTTCTATTAAATAGAGGAATTAATTTCTATTTGCTTAATATAGTATGTGGAATAGTAACTATAATAAATCAGTTAGTTTCAAAAGACGATACAAAACAGTTAAACTAAAGAGTCAGTTTAGTCGCATTTCCTCTGCTTTTATGATATAAATAAAGTGGAGGAAATTTAATATGAATAAGATAAAGAAAGTATTGACAATAATAATAGTTGCAATTATTTTAATAGGAGTGTTATTAACAGTGGGAATAGGAAACTATTTTGTTAATTATGCCATTGCAAGAAGTGGTAATGGTGGAAACAGAGAGATAAAAGAGGAGTCTAAAATAGAAGTATTAAGTGAAGATGAGCAACTTATAGAGGATAATCGTAAATCTGCAAATGAATCTGCTCAAAATTGGGCTTCTAATATTGTAAATAAAAAAGTTGAAATAAAAGCTGATGATGGAATTGCTTTAAGAGGAACTGAATATATAACAGACGAAAATACTGAAAATTGGGCAATTGTTTTACATGGATATAGGGCAGAACCTAAATCGGTGTTAACAATAGGAGAACATTTTTCAGAAAAAGGATATAATGTATTAATTCCAAGCATGAGAGCTTGTGCAGATAGTGATGGTGAATTTGTAGGAATGGGTTGGCTTGACAAAGATGATTTGAAATGTTGGATTAATCTAGTCTTAGCAGAAAATTCTAACGCCAAAATTATATTACATGGTTCATCAATGGGAGCAGCAACAGTATTAATGGCATCAGGAGACGAGTTGCCATCAAATGTAAATGCAATAATAGCAGATAGTGGTTATACCTCAGTTTGGGATATTTTTGCATCAGAGGCGAAAGCAAGATTTGGATTACCAACATTTCCAGTTTTAAATATGTTCCAAGTTGTTGCAAGAGTGAGAGTAGGCTATAATATAAAGAAAGCCTCTGCATTAGAGCAAGTAAAAAATAGTAAAACACCGATTTTATTTATACATGGTGACAAAGATGATTTTGTTCCAGAAAGTATGTGTGAGTCTTTGTATGATTCTGCTAATTGCATAAAAGATAAATTAATTATTAGCGGAGCGGGACATACAGATTCAAAATATAAAGAGCCAGATACTTATTATAATAAGATTTTCGAATTTATTGATAAAGTAGAAAACTAGAAGTAAAAACTTCTGGTTTTTTTATGTTATTTATTGACAAAATGTTATTTCCATATTATAATGTTAACCATAGTTAACATCTGCTGCAAGTTGTCAAAAATACCAAAGCTTTTTACATGACAGCATAATGCAGAAAAAGGAGAAAGATATGAGATCAAAAGCATTAGAAGAATATTTAAAAACAATGTATGTACTCCAGAAACAAAATGGAAACATAAGAGTAACAGATATTGCCAATAAAATGAATTGCTCAAAACCAAGTGTAAACAAAGCACTGAATAACTTAAAGGAAGAAAAATTAGTGAAATACGAGACTTATGGAACAATAGAATTAACAGAAGATGGAGAAAGTCTTGCACAAAAAATATTAGAAGCATATGATATTGTTTATTTATTTTTAAAAGACGTACTAAATTTAGATGAAGAATCAGCAAAAAAGGAAGCAGAAAAAATAAAACTTACAATAACAGATGAGACCATAAATAAATTAGCCAAATATGTGCATAATGTTTTAGGGTTAAGAGAATTAAATTGTAATTATGATATAAATCAAGAAAAATGTAGATGTTGTGTAAAAAGAACATCAAAAACAAGAAAGGAATAAGAAAAATGAGTGACCAATTATTAGAAATAAAAGATTTACATGTAAATGCAGGAGAAAAAGAAATTTTAAAAGGATTAAACTTAAATATAAAAAAAGGTGAAGTTCATGTAATAATGGGACCAAATGGAGCTGGAAAATCAACACTTGCAAATGTTATATTAAATAATCCACAATATACAAAAACAAGTGGTTCAGTAGAATTTGAAGGTGAAAATATAAATAATTTAAGTACAGACCAAATTGCTAAAAAAGGAATTTTTATGTCATTCCAATTACCAGAAGAAATACCTGGAATTTCAACAATGAATTTCTTAAAATATGCAAAAAACAAAGTGACAGAGAAACCAGTTAAAATATTTGAATTTAAAGATACTGTAAAAAAATACTCAGAAGAATTAAGCATGAATCCAAAATTAATTGAGAGAAATTTAAATGTTGGATTTTCTGGTGGAGAGAAAAAGAAAAATGAAATTTTACAAATGCTTGTATTAAATCCAAAACTTGCAATATTAGATGAAACAGATTCAGGACTTGATGTTGATGCTATAAAAATAGTTTCTAAAGGTATCGAAATGTTTAAAAATGATGAAAATGGAGTATTAATTATTACTCATAATACAAGAATATTAAATCATTTAAAAGTTGATTATGTACATGTTTTAGTAAATGGACAAATTGTAAAAACTTCAACAGCTGAATTAGCTGAAGAGATTGAAGAAACAGGATATGCACAATATAAAAAATAAAGGAAGGAAAAACTAATGGCTAAAACTCAAATAGATGAAATAAATAGAAATATATATGACATAAAAAATCAAGATGACTATGAATTCAAGATGCAAAAAGGTCTAAGCAGAGAAATAGTAGAAGAAATATCAAAAAGAAAAAATGAACCAGACTGGATGCTAGAAATAAGACTAAAAGCATTAGAAATGTACAAAAAATTAGAACTTCCAACATGGGGCCCAGATTTGTCAGAACTAAAAATGGATGAAATTGCAACATATGTAAAACCAAAAACAAATTTAAATAGTTCGTGGGAAGATGTGCCAGAGGAGATAAAAGACACATTTGATAAATTAGGAATACCAGAAGCAGAAAAAAAATCATTAGCGGGAGTTGGAGCACAATATGATTCAGAAGTTGTATATCATAGTATGAAAGAAGATTTAATAAAACAAGGAGTAATCTACACAGATATGGAATCAGCTGTAAGAGATTATCCAGAAATAGTAAAAGAACATTTTATGAAATGTGTTCCAATAAGTGATCATAAATTTGTTGCATTACATGCAGCAGTATGGTCAGGAGGTTCATTTGTATATGTGCCCAAAGGGGTAAAATTAGACATTCCTTTACAATCATATTTCAGATTAAATTCACCAGAATCAGGGCAATTTGAACATACATTAATAATAGTGGATGAAGGTGCAAGCTTACACTTTATAGAAGGATGTTCAGCACCTAAATATAACAAAGTAAATCTACATGCTGGATGTGTTGAATTATATGTAAAAGATGATGCATATTTAAGATATTCAACAATAGAAAATTGGTCAAAAAACATGATGAACCTAAATACTAAAAAAGCAATTGTAGGAAAAAATGCACAAATAGATTGGGTAACAGGTTCATTTGGATCAAAAGTATCTATGTTATATCCTATGAGTATATTAAATGGAGAAAATGCAAAAACAGAATATACAGGAATTACATTTGCTGGTGGAGGACAAGATTTAGATACAGGATTTAAAGTAATTCATAATGCACCAAACACATCATCAGTAGTAAATTCAAAATCAATTTCTAAAGATGGTGGAGCATGTACTTATAGAGCATTAGTAAGAATAAATGAAAATGCTAAAAATTCAAAATGTAGTGTAAGTTGTGAATCACTTATGTTAGATGATATTTCAAGATCTGATACAATACCTGTTAATGACATTAGAACAGATGAAGTAGAATTTTCACACGAAGCTAAAATAGGAAAAATCAGTGATAATGCTATATTCTACTTAATGTCAAGAGGGCTATCAGAAGAAGACGCAAAAGCAATGATTGTAAGAGGATTTGCATATCCAATTTCAAAAGAATTGCCAGTAGAATATGCAGTTGAAATGAATAATTTGATAAATCTAGAGTTAGAGGGGGCAATTGGATAATGGAAAAATTAAAAGTAAATGATACACCAGTTAGAACAGCAAGAAATTTTAAGATAAATAATATAGAAGTTGAACTTGATTTGCCAGAAAAGATTGCTGAATTTAAAAATGTAGAGATTATTAATGACAAAAGCATTATAGATAATGAAGTTTCAAATACATCACTAACCTATGGTACAGGAAAAATTTTAGAAGAATTAAATTATGAAACTGCAAATAGCAAGGTAAGAATACAAACAAGTAACAAAAAAGAAGATATTAGAATAAGATACAATTTTGATGATAATAATGTGAATTTAATAAATCAAATAGAAATAATTGCAAATGGTGATACAAATGTAATTATAGAATATAAATCTCAAACATCTCTAAAATGTTTACACAATGGTATCATTAGAGCAATTGCAAATGAAAATGCAAAACTTGATGTAACAATTGTAAATCTATTAAATGAAAATTCTGATAATTTTGAAGCAATAGAAAATAGATTAGAAAAAAATTCAAAAGTGAATTATACAATTATTGATATTGGTGGAAAAACTAGCATTTCTAATTATTATTCAAACATAATTGGAGAAAATGCAGATAATGATTTGAAATCAATCTATTTAGGTATTGGTGAACAAAGAAAAGACATCAATTACATTGCAGAATTAAGAGGAACAAAAACTAATATAGATATTGATGTACAAGGAGCTTTAAAAGACGAAGCTAAGAAGAACTTTAAAGGAACTATTGATTTCAAAAAAGGTTCTAAAAAAGCTAAAGGAAATGAAAATGAATATTGTATGCTTTTATCTGATAAGGCTAAATCTATTGCATTACCAATGCTTTTATGTACTGAAGAAGATGTAGAAGGTAATCATTCTACTGCTTCTGGCAAAGTTGATGAAAAACAGTTATTTTATATTATGACTAGAGGTATTAGCTACAAAGAAGCGGTAAAATTGATTGTTAAGTCTAAGTTTAATAAGATTATTGAAAGAATTTTAGATGAAGAGTTGAAAAATGAGATTCTAAGTGAGATTGATAAGAGGTTAGATTAAAAAATAGGTGGATTATATGAAAACAGAGAATTTAAATAAAGAGGAACTACAAAATTTACTATTTAAAAGTAAAGTCATAGGTCAAGGGTCTTATGGATTAATAATAGAATAGAAGTAGAAAATCAAATGATTAAAATGAAGATATTAGATAAAAAAAGAATACAAATTATTGAGGAAAAAATACAGCAATTACAACAAACTCAATCAAGAACATTAATAAAAGGAACTGCAATATATCAAGGATATCCTATAGGTGTTTTTCTTGAAAATTATAAAGGATATGATAAGCTGGGAACCGTTTTTTTAGACTTACATGAGAATGAACAAAAATTGATTTTGGATAAGAGTGCAAGTCTTTTGGCAGATTTATATAAAAATGGAATTATTCCAAGGGATATAAAAGAAGATAATATATTAGTTAGAAAAAATGACCTTGATGTAAAGTTAATTGATTTAGATGATATTGAAACAAGGTATGAAGATCAAGATTATTTACAAGAATATTCTTATATAAGAAAAGATGCAGCAGAGGCATTTGAAAAGATGAAAAAAAGATTATTAAATAAAGAGGTTGTTTTTGAAAGATAGGTTACAAATAAAGAAAGGATTTCTAAATGAAAGAAAAGCCTTATAAGTAAGGCTTTTCTTTCAAAAAAATAGACATCATTATCCAATTCTTAAAAGCTGGTAATTAAGAATTATTACAGCTTCAGGGGAAACTTTTTGATTTAAAGCAAATTTATTACGCAATAATAAAACTTCTTCAAACGAAGAAATTTTATCAGGCATAGTTATTTCTGAATTAAAGTAACTGTTATTGCCATTATTTGGTAATATAACACCTGAAACAAAGTAATGATACATCATACAAATACCTCCGTATTTTCTACAGCTAACGAGTATATAAAACATACATACTCTTAATTAAAAAGTTTCAACATAGCTATTATAACATAAAATTAACATAAAGTAAAGAGAGGAACGAAAAATGAATATCAATGAAATAAAAAAAGATTTTCCATTATTAGAAAATCGAGATATAGCATATTTAGACAGTGGAGCAACAACACAAAAACCAGTACAAGTAATAAAAGCAGTAGAAGAATTTTACGAAAAAAACAATGCAAACCCACATAGAGGAGCATATACATTAAGCATAGAAGCAACAGAAGAATATGAAAATGCAAGAACAAAAATTGCAGAATTTATAAATGCAAAACATAGAGAAGAAATAATATTTTCAAAAAATGCAACAGAAAGTTTGAATTTAATTGCATATTCATATGGAATGGACAACCTAAAAAAAGATGACAAAGTAGTAATTTCCATAATGGAACACCATTCAAATTTAGTGCCATGGCAAAAAATAACAAAAGCAACAGGAAGTAAATTAAATTATATGTATATTAATGAAAAATTTGAACTTTCAGATGAAGAAATTGAAAGTAAAATTACAGATAAAACAAAAATAGTAGGAATAACTCATGTCTCAAATGTTTTAGGAACAATAAATAATGTAAAGAAAATTATCAAATATGCACATAAAAAAGGAGCTGTTGTAGTTGTAGATGCATCACAAAGTATTCCACATATGAAAATAGATGTGCAAGATTTAGATGCAGACTTTCTAGTATTTTCAGGTCATAAAATGCTGGCACCTTTAGGAATAGGTGTATTATATGGAAAAAGAGAAATATTAAATAATATGACACCATTTTTAATGGGTGGAGACATGATAGAATATGTTTATGAACAAAATACAACATTTGCTCCATTGCCAAATAAATTTGAAGCAGGAACACAAAATGTAGAAGGTGTTATAGGACTTGGTGCAGCAATTGATTATATTCAAAAAATTGGGTATGATAAAATACAAGAACTTGAAAATGATGTAGTATCATATGCAAGACAGGAGTTATCAAAATTAGATTATTTAACATTATATTTAACTCCAAATACAGAAAATCATTCTGGTGTAATTTCATTTAACATAAAAGGAGTACATCCACATGATGTTGCTAGTATCTTGGATTCAGAAAATGTTTGTGTACGTTCAGGAAACCATTGTGCACAACCACTTATGAGATTTTTAGGCATTGATTCAACATGTAGAGCAAGCTTTTATTTTTACAATACTAGGGAAGATGTAGACAGGCTTGTTCATGCTTTAAATAAAGCATATGATATGTTTAAGAAATTTTTAAAATAGCGAAAAAAAGTTCGAAAAATATTGACAATTACTACCAGTGATGATATAATTCGTGTAGTGTGTTTGAATAAATGAGTACCGAATTCTGGCATAAGTGCATAGATTGGTGAGCAACTATGCTATATGCTTGCTAATCTATGCATTTATGCTAATTATGGCTTAAATGTAAATTACAAAAGAAGGAGGTGTCTCTACTATGGAATTAATAGAGCATCTATTAATGAAATTAGTCTCTTTTGGAGGAATCGGATTTTTGATACATATTTGTTCAAGAAACAAGTACATATTCAAATATAGTTCTGAAAAAAGAAAAATTGAGATTTATCCAAACGAGGATAAATCCCAAAACAAAACACACTTGGATAAAGAGGTTTAACCTCTTTATCTTTTTATAAATATATATTAACACATCAAAAAAAATATGTCAAGAAAGAAAGGTAAAAAGATGGAAGATTTAACAGATGTATATAATGACTTAATAATGGAACACAGTATGAATTCATATAATAAGAAAAAATTAGAAGGAGCAGACTATTCAGAAATAGGACACAATCCAAACTGTGGAGACGAAATAACACTAGAATTAAAATTAGATGGAAACAAAATAAAAGATATGGCATTTACAGGGCATGGGTGTGCAATATCACAAGCTTCAACATCAATAATGATAGACACATTAAGAGGCAAAACAATAGAAGAAGCAAAAGAAATCATAAAAACATTTATAGAAATGATAAAAAGAGAAACAACTGATGAAGAACAATTAAAGAAATTAGAAGATGCTATAGCATTTAAAAATGTATCAAATATGCCAGCAAGAGTAAAATGTGCACTTTTAGCATGGCATACAACAGAGGATATGTTAAATAAAAATGATGAAAATGGAAAAGGAACAATGAATTGTTGCCATTAATAAGAAAACAGAGATACAGTAACTATGGAAGGAATAGATATGGAAAATAAAAAAGTATTATTAGGAATGAGTGGAGGCGTAGACAGTAGTGTATCTGCCTTACTATTAAAACAAAATGGATATGAACCAATTGGAATAACATTAGAATTATTTACAGGAAGTAGTTGTTGTAATATAAACACATATATAGATGCCAAAAATGTATGCAACTCAATAGGAATACCACACTTTACGGATAATTGCAAAGAATTATTTAAAAAGCATGTTATACAAGACTTTATAGATTGTTATTCAAATTGCAAAACGCCAAATCCATGTATAGAATGTAATAAATATATGAAATTTGGATATATGTGGGAAAAAGCTAAAGAACTTGGATGTGATTATATTGCGACAGGACATTATGCCAAAACAGAATATAGTGAAAAATATGGAAGATGGGTACTAAAAAAATCAAATGCAGGAAAAAAAGATCAAAGCTATGTATTATGGAATATTCCAAAAGAGTTAATAGAACATGTAGTATTTCCACTTGCAAATTTTGAAGACAAAGAGCAAATTAGGAAAATAGCAAGAGAAAACAATTTAAAAGTTGCAAATAAACCAGACAGTGAAGATATATGTTTTGTACCAGATGGAAATTACAAAAAATTCTTAGAAAATAATTCAGATTTAAGACCTAAAAAAGGAAACATAGTAAATAGCAAAGGTGAAATCTTAGGAAAACATACAGGTTTATATAATTATACAATTGGACAAAGAAAAGGACTAGGAATATCATATAGAGTACCTTTATTTGTAATAGGATTTAATCCATTAAAAAATGAAGTAATAGTTGGAGAAGAAAGTGAATTATATCAAAAGGAAATCAATGTAACAGATGTCAACTTATTGCTAATAGATGAAATAAAAGAACCAATAGAAGTAGAAGTAAAAACAAGATATTCTTCAAAAGTAGCAAAAGCAACAATCGAACAAAATGGAGAAAATCAAGTAAAAGTAATATTTGATGAACTACAAAGAGCAATAACGCCAGGGCAATCAGCTGTATTTTATGTAGGAGACCTTGTATTAGGAGGAGGCAAAATATGTTAAACCAGTTTTCAAGAACAGAATTAGTAATAGGCAAAGCAGGAGTAGAAAAATTAAATAATGCAAAAGTAGCAATATTTGGTTTAGGTGGAGTAGGCTCATTTGTTTTAGAAGGACTTGTTAGAGCAGGAATTGGAAACTTTGTATTAATAGATGATGACAAAATTTGTTTAACAAATTTAAATAGACAAATATTAGCTACAAGAAAAACAGTTGGACAACCTAAAGTAGAAGTTGCGAAACAAAGAATTCTAGATATAAATCCAAATGCCAATGTAGAAATCTACCAAGAATTCTTTATGCCAGAAACAGAAGGAATACTTGATAATTCTATAGACTATATAGTAGATTGTATAGATACAGTAACAGCTAAAATAGAATTAGTAGTTAGAGCAGAAAAGCTAAATATTCCAATAATATCTTGTATGGGAACAGGAAATAAATTAGATCCAACAAGATTTGAGGTAACAGATATTTACAAGACAAGTATTTGTCCACTTGCTAAAGTAATGAGAAAAGAATTACGCAATAGAGGAATTAAAAAACTAAAAGTAGTATATTCAAAAGAAGAACCAGTAAAATTAAATGAAACAGAGGAGAATAGTTGCAAACATAATTGTATATGTCCACCAGGAACAAAAAGAAAATGTACTATTCGAAATCAAGTGCCAGGAAGTATTTCATTTGTGCCATCTGTTGCAGGTTTAATAATTGCTGGAGAAGTTGTAAAAGTAATATTAAATAATTAGGGTGTAATAATGAGAAGAGCATATAAAGAAATAAATAAAGAAGAAACAGAGACAACAATAAATGTATTATATAATGAAGAGCTAATTGTAATATATACAAATAAAATAGTTTTACAAAAGCAGTTAAAGAAAATTCTTGGAAAACCAAAAAGGGAAGACATTAGAGGAAACTCAATAATAGGAAGCTGTTGGGAAGTTTCATTTAATGAAAAAACAAAGATTTCTCAAATGATGTTAAAAGCCAACATTTTTGAATTATAATTTCAATTAATCAATGTTAGAAGTGAGGGCGTCCAAATTGTGATTGGACACCCTTTTTTTGAAAATTATGAAAGAAGTGATATGGCATAATCTAGTATTGCAGGAATAAAAACTTTATTAAGTTCTTTGATATCATTGGTATCATGGCATTCGAATTTTTCATTCTGAATTTTGCCATTAGTTATCCATATTTTTTGAATATGAATTGAATTATATTTTTTTGGTTTTGCTACAATAGTGAAATAATCAATTTCTCCATATTGAAGTTGCTTATCTCCAATTTTTTTGCAGGTATTATTTTTCACTATAAAAATCACACTGGTTTTAGAGTATTTACATACCTTTATAGATGATTGTGTACACATAATTTTTATTCCTAAATTGTTTATTGTATCTTTAACTTTCTGCTGTGATGTATTATCTGAAACTACTTTAATTTCTGCTTTTTCTTTGCTTGTGATAGAATCCTCTAAAAATAAGATATAATCAAGTTTCAAACATTTTGCCTTTAAAGCAAGGTTGTGATCAGCTGTCAATAAAGTTGGCCGTTGATTAGCAGGTAATGAAACCATATAATTGATGATAATGTCGTCAACATACATATTACTTTGCCAGTCAAATGCAACTAAATTATATTTTTGTTCATTCTGTGGCAACAACATTGTATTGATTTGCTCACGAATCATCATTCTTAGATAAGACGACTTTGATTCACTTTTTTGAATTTTATCAAATTCCCGTATTGTAGAATACAGTACAGTAATTTTTTTACATTCATTAAGCATTGAAACTGGCTTTGAAAAACCTAATGCAGAAGTATCTAATATTACATTATTTAAATTTGCATTTGGCGAATGTAGGAATGAATTTGCTTCTATTATTTTTTGTTGTTGTAACAAAACTGAGTTATTTTTTGCAAGTTGAGATTTATATGTACTTGCTGTTTTCTTAGAGTATCCTAGATTTATAAAGTATTGACTATCTGGATTATCTGGAAAATCTTTTACTTTCTTTTTGATTTCGGCAGAAGTTAATCCATTCCGAATAAATACGCCGATTTTGTTTATTTCTCTCATAATTTTCCTCCTTGATAGATATAGTTATTGACTATCATTGTGTATTGAAATCATAAACATTATACCATATTATGTTGATATATGCAATTGCTTTATAAAAATTAGAATTCATCAAGTTACCAGATATTAAATCATAATAAAATATTATCCGCAACTTTTCAATAAATTTTCAATGTTTATATATTATATTAATACTCGAAGTAGATAAAAATTAATAGGAGGAAGAAAGATGTATATTAAAAAAAACAGTTTAATTTCAATTTTTAGAAACAAAGGAAGGAACATACTAATAGGTTTATTTTAACAATAGCATGTGCTTCAACGGTAACTCTAGCCATAAGAAACACAGCAGACACAATAGTAAAAAGTTATGAGGAATCACATGATTTAATAGCGACAATATCATTTAATAGAGGACAATTAGGAAAAAATTTTAAAGGAGGAGAAGATGCACAAAAAGAAAATATAGAAGCATTTACGGCAGAAGTAAAAGAAAAAGGATTAAATGAGTATTATACAGTTAATACAAACTTGGAGGAGATAACAAGTGCAACAGAATCAATTGAAAACGTAAAAACTTTTACAAGAAGAAATGTCAAATAATTTTGGTAAACCAGGTGAAATGGATATGCAATTTAATAAAGGTGGAAAAGTACAAACAATTCAAAATATGGAAGCGGTTGTTGATTTTACAGTAGTGATTCAATTATTAGGAATCGGATTAGTATTAACTTTAATTAGTAGTTTGGCTTCAATGATTAGTATTCAACGTTTTTCGCCATTAACTATTTTAAAAGAAAGATCATAAAGAGGTTGAAAAATAATTACAATTTTGGCTGCTTCAAATTTCATTTAAAACGCGGTTACATATAACATATATGAGTCCTTGCCTTTTAAATAAAATTTTCATTGCCAAAATTTAATTTTTTTCCAACCTGATGTGAGCTGATATAAAGAAGGGAGATAAAAAATGGGAATATTAAAATTAGAAAATGTATGTTATAGATATAAAGATGCACCTAAAGATAGTTATGTATTTAAAAATATAAATTATGATTTCGAAGAAGGTAAAATGTATGCTATTAAAGGAAAAAGTGGAAGCGGAAAAACAACGTTATTGTCACTTATTACAGGCCTTGAAAATTGTACAGAAGGTTAAATATTGTATGATGGCAAAGAGTTAAAAAAGATGAATTTAGATACTTACAGAAATACAGATATAGGAATTGTATTTCAAAGCTATAACTTATTACCAAGACTAACAGCATTAGAAAACATAATTCTATCAATGGATATTAGCAAAGTAAAAGTAGAAGATAAAAAACAAAAAACTTTAGAACTAATGAGAAGTGTAGGACTTTCAGAAGATAAAGCAAATAGAAAAATATTAAAACTTTCTGGAGGAGAACAACAACGTATTGCTATTGCGAGAAGCTTGGCATATAATCCGAAAATCATTATTGCAGATGAACCAACAGGAAATTTGGATAAAGATACTGAAAATGAAATTCTAAAAATTTTCAAGAGGCTTGCTAAAGATGAGAATAAATGTATTGTAATTGTTACACATTCTCAAAATGTTTGTGGTAATGTAGATATAGTATACGATTTGCAAAAAAAGATGTTCTATATATGATGGAATAAATATAAACAAAATAAAAAAAGGGACTTTTTTACAGTCTCTTTTTCTGATAAAAGAATGTAATTAATAAAATCTAAAGAAATAATATAAAAAAATTCTTGATAAAATTCAAATAAAATGATAAGATTAATAAGTGAAAAAAATAAAAAGAAGAGGAAAAAATGATAAACTTATTATTATGTGGAAATGAAAAAGTCTTTGATGGAGCTCTAACAGAGCTAATATCAATAACAAATAGAACGCACGAATCAATAAAATGTTATATATTCACAGCTGAACTAACAAGAATAAAACCAGAATATACAGTAATAAGTGAAGGACAGGTAGAATTTTTAGACAAAGTAGTCAAACAAAAAAACTCAAAAAATGAAGTAGTACGAATAGATGTAACAAAAGTATATGAAGAACAATTTAAAAACTGTGCAAACGAAGGTGCATATTGCACGCCATACACATTGTTAAGACTACTAGCAGATTTAATACCTGAAATACCAGAAAAATTATTATATTTAGATATAGACATGATGGCAGGTGGAGATATTTCAAAATTATACAACATAGATATTACAAAATATGAATATGCAGCAGTAAAAGAAAAATATGGATGTTGGCTAATAAGACCAGATTATATAAATGCTGGAATGTTATTATTAAACATGAAAAAAATAAAAGAAACAAAGCTTTTAGAAAAAGCAAGAGAAAGAATAAAAACTAAAAAAATGTTATTTGCAGACCAAGATGCAATATATTGGTCAACAACCAAAAAGAAAATTATACCAAGAATATATAATGAACAATCAAAATTCAATAAAAAAGACACAATAATTTGTCACTTCTGTAAAAGGTTAATGTTTTTACCATATCCGCATACAGAAAACTATAAACAATGGAACATTGAAGAGGTTCATAAAGTTCTAAAATGTTATTATTTTGACAAAGATTTAGATGAATATTTAAAATTAAAAGAAGAATATAATACAAGAATGAAAGAGGAAGTTTAAATGGAAAAATATCAAGAAATAATACCAATATTCTTTGCAGTTGATGATAAATATGTACCATTTTTAGCAGTTACATTGCAATCATTGCTAAACAATGCGTCACAAGAAAATTATTATGTAATAAAAATATTATATACTAATATGAGCGAGGAAAGTAAAGAAAAAATTAGTAAATATACAAGAGAAAATGTAAATATAGAATATGTAGACTTAAACTATTATATAGAGAAAATAAAAGAAAAATTATACACAAGAGATTACTTTTCAATGACAACATATTTTAGGCTATTTATCTCAAACCTATACCCACAATACAACAAGGCAATATATTTAGATTGTGATATAGTTTTATTAAAAGATATAGCTGAATTATACAATATTGACATTGGAGATAATTTATTAGGAGCAGTGCCAGATGATATAATTCAAAAAAATGAAGTTTTCCAAGAATATGTAGAAAAAGTTGTTGGAGTAGCGAATTATAAAACATATTTTAATGCTGGAATGTTAGTAATGAATTTGGATGAGCTTAGAAAATTTCAATTTCAAGAAAAATTTTTATATTTACTAGAAAACATAAAATTTTCTGTAATCCAAGATCAAGACTATTTAAACAGAATTTGTAAAGGCAGGGTAAAGCTTATAGATACTGGATGGAATTTAATGCCTACAGCAAGTGATGATATGAAAGAAGAAGATATTAAATTAATACATTATAACTATCAATATAAACCATGGCATTATGATGATATAAGATTTGGAAAGTATTTTTGGGAGTTAGCAAAGCAGACGGAATATTATGATGTGATAAATAAAATTAAAGAAAATTTCACAGATGAAATGAAATATCAAGATAGAAAAGCAGATATTGCACTAAGGGAACTTGCACAAAAAGAATCAGACTGTGTTGGAGATGACAGAATGTACAGAAATGTACAAGTAACAGAAAAGTCACAAGAAAGAATAGAAATACTAGAAAAAATAAAACAACTTGAAAAAGAAGGAAAGTTTGATGTTGATGCTGAAAATGATCCACCAACAATAGAGTTAACACCAGATAATGTAGATTATTTAAAAACAAAAAGAACTAATAAATGGAAAAACAAATTTGCAAATAAATTAGGCGAAAGATTCTTAGATGCAATAATAAAGGATAACAAATTGATTATAAAAGATGTAGAAGGGCTTGAATATCTTAGTGAGATGAAAAATGGAGCAATAATTACATGTAATCATTTTAATCCATTTGATTCATTCACAATAGAAGAAATATTTTCATTATCAGGACAAAGAAAAAAGAAGAAATTATATAAAGTGATAAGAGAAGGAAATTATACAAACTTTCCTGGATTTTATGGCTTTTTGTTTAGAAATGCAGATACATTACCTTTAAGTTCAAACACAAGAACAATGATAAAATTCATGCAAGCTGCTGATACAATTTTAAAAAGAGGAGATTTTATATTAATCTATCCAGAACAAAGTTTATGGTGGAATTATGAGAAACCAAAGCCACTAAAAAATGGAGCATATAAAATAGCCACAAGAAGCAATGTACCAGTAATACCAATTTTTATAACAATGAAAGATAGTAATATTATTGGTGAAGATGGGTTCCCTATAAAAGAATATTATGTGCACATAGAAAAACCAATTTACCCAGATGTAACATTATCTGAAAAAGAAAATGTAGAAAAAATGAAAAATGAAAATTTTGAAGTTTGGAAAAACATATATGAAGAATTTTATGGAATTCCATTAGAATATACAACAGTAAAAGAGGAAGTAAATGAAGAAATCTAAACAAGTATATTATTATAAAGACGAATTAAATGACGAATTTTCAGGAGCAAAAATCACACCAAGGATTATTGATGAAAACTACAAATACATCCATAAAAATCCTTTGTGGGATTTTTGTTCTTTTTTATTGCAAAATATATTAAGTATGCCAATAAAACTTATTTATGGAAAATTCAAATTAAAAATAAAATATATAGGAAAAGAAAAATTAAAACCATACAAAAAAGATTCGTATTTTGTATATGTGAATCATACACAAGTATTTGCAGATGTATTTATTCCAAGTTTGCCGATGTATCCTAAAAGAAATCATTTTATTGTAAATCCAGAAAATGTTTCAATGAAAATATTAGGAAACTCAATTCAACTGCTTGGAGCGATACCAATTCCAAATAATAAAAATGGGATGAAAAATTTTATAAATGCAATAGAAACACATATTAAAAGAAAACATCCAATAACAATTTATCCAGAAGCACATATTTGGCCATATTACACAAAAATAAGGCCATTTAAAGCAGTATCTTTTAAATATCCTGTGCAATATAAAAAGCCTACATTTTGTATGACAAATACATATCAGAGCTATGGAAAGAATAATGACAAAGTCAAGATGGTTACTTATATTGATGGACCATTTTTTCCAAAAGATGGATTAAGTTTACAAGAACAAAAGCATGATTTGCGAAATCAGGTTTATAATTGCATGGTTGAAAGAAGTAAAAACAGTAATATAGAAGTAATTAAGTATAAAAGAATAGATAAATAATACAAGACTACATTATTATAATTATGTTTATTAGATTTTAGAAAAGAGAGAATATATGATAAGGTTAAATAATATAAAGATAAGAGAAAATATAAGTGATATAGAGGTATTTAAGAGAGCAATTGAGAAAAATAAAATTAAGCAAGAAGAAGTAGAAGAATGGCACATTTACAAAAAATCTATAGACGCCAGAAAAAAAGATGATATATTTCTTAACTACGCAATTGATATACAATTAAAAGATACGAAAAGAGAAAATAAGTTTACTCAAGTAAAAGAAGAAAAATGGCCACAAATAGAAGTAAAAAGAAACAGTAAATATAGGCCTGTAATCATAGGGATGGGACCAGCAGGATTATTTGCAGGACTTTTATTGGTTGATAATGGTATAAAACCAATAATATTAGAAAGAGGAAAAAGTGTAGAAGAAAGAATAAAAGATGTAGAAGATTTTGCTAATAATAGAAAATTCTCGACTGTATCAAATATTCAATTTGGAGAAGGTGGAGCAGGAACATTCTCAGATGGAAAACTAAATACAGGAAGTTCAGCTAATATGTATTCTAAAAAGGTATTAGAAGAATTTGTTAGATTCGGTGCTCCGAAAGAAATTTTATATACAGCAAAGCCTCATATTGGTACTGACAACTTAAGAAAGATTGTTAAAAATATGAGAGAATATATTATTTCAAAAGGCGGACAAGTTTTATTTAATACTAAAGCAACAGATTTTGAAATTGAAAATGGAAAAATAAAAGCTGTTATTTGCCCAAATACTAGAATAGAAACAGATGCTGTAATTTTAGCAATAGGCCATAGTGCAAGAGATACATTTAAAAAATTATATGAATTGGGAGTAGAAATTCAGCCTAAAAATTTTGCAGTTGGTGCTAGAATAGAGCATTTACAAGAAGATATAAATAAAGCACAATATGGTGAAAAAACAAAATTGAAATTGCCAGTGGCAGATTACAAATTAGTATATCATGCTAAAAATGGACGAACATGTTATACATTTTGCATGTGCCCAGGAGGACAAGTAATGGCATCAAATTCAGAAGAAAATTCAATTGTAACAAATGGAATGAGCAATTTTGCACGTGATGGCGAAAATTCAAATAGTGCATTACTTGTAAATGTTACAGTAGAAGACTATTATAAAAATTCTCCATTGGATGGAATGTATTTTCAAGAAGAGTTAGAAAAGAAAGCATTTGAATTAGGAGGAGAAAATTATAATGCTCCTGCTCAAAGAGTAGCAGATTTTCTAAATGGATTAAAAACAGAAAAATTTGGAAAAATTAAACCTACTTATAAACCAGGAGTAACAGGTGCAGACTTAAACGGAATATTACCAGAATTTGTTTCAGAAACAATGAAAGAAGCAATATTAGAATTTGATAAAAGATTACATGGATTTGCAGAAAATGACGCGATTTTAACAGGTGTAGAAACTCGAAGTTCATCACCTGTACAAATTACAAGGAATAAAGAAACTTTAAATTCAGTAAATATAGAAGGTTTATATCCTTGTGGTGAAGGTGCTGGATATGCAGGAGGAATTATGACTGCAGCAATTGACGGATTAAAATGTGCAATAAAAATAATTGAAGAGTAAACTAAGAGCAGTTTCTTATCGGAACTGCTTTTTCAGACATCCGTAAATTACTATAATAAATATAGCCATTTCTTAATATAACAGTATGAGCATAATATTTGTGCCATTTTTCAATGGGGGCATCTATTGCACACCATATAAGAGTACAATCATTTATGATTCTAGCAATTTCTAAGGAATAAAAATAACAATTCTGTATAATTATATATCATTTTACATAAAAAAACAAGAATGACTTATCAAGTTATAGGGTAAAATAATTCTTTAGATTTTATTAATTATAAAAAAGTTCCTTGAAAAAAGAGGTGATAAATTTTTACCACCTCGTTAGAAAGTTATTACATGCAACTATAAAAGCTGTAGAAATTCATTCCTGAATCCTCGGCAAGATTTACAATCGGTATAGTTAATGTATACACCATGAGAACAAATACTTTTTGACCATTTCTTATATCCAATTCATTTAAAAATACAATTAGTACAATTATATTTAATGCAATTGTATACATTGTATATACATGTTCTTTACAAAAGCGTTGCAACATCTTTGTTTTGTTCGAAAGATTTTCATTTTCTCTTACATTTCCACCTATGGATATAATCGCACATATAATGAAATCAAAAATGCCGTAACAAAAATCCAAAATATCGAAACTAATAGTTACAATAGCAAAACTTAAATATGCTACTCCATTAGCTGTTAGTATAGTTAATAAAGTTAACCATGTTCCTGTTATAATTTTTGATCCAATTATTATAAGTATATTTATAATAAAATATAAAATTTGATAAATTCTTTCCTTATCAGAAGCTTCCCAGCATTCCTTCTTATATCCAATACTATATATACTTACTATATGCATTACTAAAGCTATAGCAAAGATATTTGCGTGTACATATGATGTAGAAATCAGATATAAAATTTCCATAATTATTACCATATTATACACTCTTTGTAAAATGAATTCATTGCTCCACTTAATACCATTTAAATATGACTTTCTAAATTGCCGTAATACTTTCATTCAAATCCCTCCTTTTATTAAATTATATATATACTAACACATTTCTTCTTCAATTACAAGCTTAACACAGGAAAATTTCATAAAATATAATACAATTCTATAGGTGATAAAATTGAGTATGAATGAAATGTCGAATGTGTAATGAAAATCTTATATTTATATGGCTTCTTTAAAAATTTAATAGAATTAATTAAACTGTAACTTGACAACTATAAAAAATAAATTATAATATCCGTAGAGGTAAAATATGAAAAGAAAAGTAATTATAGATAATAGAATGAGAGAAAAAGAAAAAAACAAATTAGAAGAATTAGGATATGAATTATTAGAAATAAATACAAGTGATAAAGTGTATTCGGAAATAGTGTCACATGTTGATATATTTACATGTAAAGTAGGAGAAAAGATTATTGTTGAGCCTAGTCAATATATGAAATTATCAAAGATTCCAAATGTTATAAAAGGGAAAGAAGAAATACAAGAAAAATATCCATTTGATATTAAATATAATGTTTGCACAATTGGAAAAAAAGCAATACACAACTTTCAGTATACAGATTCAAAACTAAAGCAAGAACTAATAAATGATGAGTACGAGCTAATAAATACAACACAAGGTTATACAAATTGTTCGATAGCAGTAATAGATAGTAATTCAGCAATAGTATCAGATAAAGGATTATACAAAATTCTTAAGTTTCATGGAATTGATACATTACTAGTGGAAAATAATTTAGATATAAAATTACTAAATGGAGAAAAATATAGTAATAAAAAAGGATTTATAGGCGGGTGTATGGCAAGATTAGGAAAATCAATTATTGTATTTGGAGACTTAAATAAAATAGATAGTGATGGCAAAATTAGAACTTTTATAACAAAGAAAAATTTAGATATAATTGAATTTAAAGGATTAGATATTATAGATTATGGAGGTTTATTAGAAAGTTAAAATGGAAATATTAAAAATAAAAGAATTAGAAATACCAATTGAGATAAAAAACTATAGTAACTCAAAATCAGTAAAAATATATTTTAAAAGCAATATTTTAAATATAAATAAACCAACTAGATTATCCAAAAAAAGATTATTGCAAATATTGAAAGAGCAGGAAGAAGAAATTTATGGTAAATATAAAAAAATTTTAGATTCAGAAATTGATTCAATAAAGCAATGGAAAACAGGAGAAAAGATATACTATCAAGGAGAAGAGTTTACAATAATAAGAGAATCTTCAAAGTCAAATCGAATAAGTATTACATTGAAAGCTACTGATAAAATGCTTATAATAAGTGTACCAGAAGGCATAGAACAAACTATTGTAAAAGAAAATGTTGATAAAGCAATAAAAAAATTATTCAAAAATAATACAGAAGTTTTGATTGCCCAAAAGCTTCCATATTGGAGCAAAATAACAGGGTTTAAATATAATGAATTTAAAATAAGAGATGCTACAACAAGATATGGTAGTTGCATGCCAAGCAAAAAGAATGTCTATTTTTCATCACGTTTAATAATGTTACCAGAAGACAAAGTAGATGCAATAATCGTACATGAATTATGTCATATGAGACATAAATATCATAATAAAGATTTTTATAATTTGTTACAAAGTTATATACCTAATTATAAAGAAATAGATGAATGGTTAAAACAACACGGAAAAATAATTATGTTTTAAAGGAGAAAATAGTGGAGATTCCAGAAAAATTAAAAGAAAATATAAATAAATTGTTAAAAGAAAATCAAATAAGTAAAGTAGTAGAAGACTCTCAAATAGTAAGCAATAGGTATAGAAATAATGATGGAAATGGTAAAAAATTGTTAACTCAAAAGTCAGAAGCAATTTCATATGCAATATCAAGAATGCCAGCAACATATGCTGCTGTAAGTTCAGTTTTGGAACAAATATCAGAAAATTATAAAGAAGAATTAACAACTATGATAGATGTTGGAGCAGGAACTGGTGCAGTGGTTTGGGCAACTAATAATAAGAACATCTGGAATGACATAAAATGTTTAGAAAGAGAAGAAAGCATGATTAGTGTTGGAAAACAGCTTATGCAAGATTCTGAATTAAATAAGGTAACATGGGAAAAATTTGATATATTACAAGATGAGATTAAAGAAAAGGCAGATTTAGTTATAACATCATATATGATAAATGAGCTGCCTAAAGAAATGAGGCAGAAAGCAGTAGAAAAATTGTGGAAAGCTACTAATAAATTATTAGTAATAATAGAACCAGGAACACCAGCCGGTTTTGCCAATATTTTAGAAATACGAAAAAATATACTAGATGCAGGAGGATATATTGTAGCACCATGTTGTTGCCTTGGAGAATGTCCAATTTCTAAAGATGACTGGTGTGCATTTTATGCTAGAATTGCAAGAAGTTCAGCACATAGACAAGCTAAAAAAGGGGAGTTAGGATATGAGGACGAAAAATTTTCATATATAGCATTTTCAAAAATACCAGTAGAAAATAAAGGAGAGCGAATATTAAGACATCCTCAAATAAATTCCGGGTATGTGAAAGTCAAAGTGTGTGGGGCAGATGGAATTCAAGAAAAAACATATTCCAAAAAAGATAAAGATATTTATAAAAAAGTAAGAAAAATGGATGCTGGTCAAAAAATTTAGATAGACATTTTGGTAGTTTTGTGATATTATAATTCAAGATTAAGGAGTGGTTAAAATGTTAAAAGAAAAATTAATGGAAGATTTAAAAGAATCAATGAAAACTAAAGATACAGTTAGAAAAAATGCAGTTCAAATGGTAAGAGCATCAATATTGCAAATTGAAAAAGATAAAGGAATAGAAGTTGAAGATGAAAAGATAATAGACATAATAGCAAAAGAAGTTAAAACAAAAAGAGATGCATTAAAAGACTTTGAAAAAGCAGAAAGACAAGATTTAATAGATTTGACAAATAGAGAAATTGAAATATTACAAGAATATTTGCCAAAACAATTAAGTAGAGATGAAGTAAAAGCAGAAGTTCAAAAAATAATATCTGAAATTGGTGCAACTTCAATGAAAGATATGGGAGCAATTATGAAAGAAGCAAAGGCTAAAATGGGAGCTTCTGCAGAAGGAAAAACAATAAATGAAGTTGCAAAAGAAATTTTGAAACTATAATTTTTCTAAAAGTCAACATAGCAAAAAATAAATAGAGCGAGAATAAATTTGAAAAAGAGAGCTATAATATAACTAGCATATATTTTTGGAAAAATTTGAACTCATATGGGGTTGCAATTTGAATAAAAATATGCTAATATATTAATAACAAAAACGAAATAAACAAACCCTGCATAGTACGTGTAGCACAGAATTTTTAGAACCTACAAGTTTAAAGAGGGGCCAAAACTTTGAGTATGGCGTGCAAGCTTACACTTTCGAGTAGTAAGAAGCCCAGGAATATTCAAGCAGGCACCCACCTGTCGAAGACAGGTCCTTAAAAATTCAGACAACTTACGGCTAAGGCGGGGATTGTTTTTTATACTAAAGGAGATAAAAATGTCAGAATTTGTACACTTACATATACATAGTGAATTCAGTTTATTGGATGGAGCAAATAGAATAAAAGACTTACCAGTAAGAGCAAAAGAACTAGGAATGAAAGCAATGGCAATAACAGACCATGGTGTAATGTATGGAGCTATTGACTTTTATAAAGCGTGTAAAAAAGAAGGAATAAAACCGATTATAGGCTGTGAAGTATATGTTGCACCACGTTCAAGGTTTAATAAAGAGCCAATAGACAAGCAATATTACCACCTAATTTTACTTGCCAAAAACAATCAAGGATATAAAAACCTAAGTAAACTAGTATCAATAGGATTTACTGAAGGATATTATTACAAACCAAGAATAGATTTAGAAGTACTAGAAAAATATCATGAAGGAATAATCTGCTTAAGTGCTTGCTTAGCAGGAGCTGTAAATCAAGCATTATTAAATGGTCAAACTGAAAAAGCAGAAGAAGTAGCATTATGGCATAAAAAAGTATTTGGTAAAGACTATTATATTGAAATTCAAAACAATGGAATAAAAGAACAAGTTTTAGCAAATCAAAAACTAGTACAATTAGCAAGGAAATTAGACATACCATTAGTTGCAACAAATGATGCACATTATTTAAAAAGAGAAGATGCATATAATCATGAAATTCTGCTATGTATTCAAACAGGCAAAAGAATGAGTGACGAAGATAGAATGAGATTTGATACTGATGAATTATATGTTAAGTCACCAGAAGAGATGAGTGAGTATTTTTCTGCATTTCCTGATGCAATAGAAAATACAGTAAAAATTGCAGATGAATGTAATGTTGAATTTGAATTTGGACATACAATATTGCCCAACTATGATGTACCACCAGAATATCCAACACATTATGACTTTTTGAAAAAATTATGTGATGATGGGCTAAAAAAGAGATATGGAGAGAATCCATCAGAAGAAATTTTAAAAAGGGCAGAATATGAAATAGGCATAATTAAAAAGATGGGATATGTAGACTATTATTTAATAGTATGGGATTTTATACATTATGCCAAAAGCCATGGAATTCCTGTAGGACCAGGAAGAGGTTCAGGTGCTGGTTCAATTTTGGCATATGCAATAGAAATAACAGATATTGACCCAATGAAATATGGTTTGCTATTTGAAAGGTTCTTAAATCCAGAAAGAATAAGCATGCCGGATTTTGACGTAGATTTTTCAGATGTAGATAGACAGAGAGTAATTGATTATGTTTCAGAAAAATACGGTCATGACCATGTTTCACAAATTATAACGTTTGGAACAATGGCGGCTAAGATGGTAATAAGAGATGTTGCAAGAGTATTAGATTTTCCATATGCAGAAGCAGATAAGCTCGCAAAAATGATACCAACAGAATTACATATAACAATTCCAAAAGCATTAGAGCAAAACAAAGAATTAAAAGATATATATGAATCTGACGAGCAAATTCACAAATTGTTAGATATTGCAATGGCACTAGAAGGAATGCCAAGACAGGCTTCAACACATGCTTGTGGTGTTGTAATAACAAAAGACCCAGTTGATACATATGTTCCACTATATGTAAGAGACAATCAAATTTCTACTCAATATATAATGACAACTCTTGAAGAATTAGGACTATTAAAAATGGATTTTTTAGGGTTAAGAACACTAACAGTTATAAAAGATACAATCAATCTTGTAAAGGAAAATAAAGGAATTGATGTAAAATTTGACCAAGAAATGTCAGATCCTAAAGTATATAAATTATGGCAAGAAGGTAAAACTTCAGGAATATTCCAGTTTGAATCACAAGGAATGACAAACTTCATGAAAGAATTAAAGCCGGATTGTTTGGAAGATTTAATAGCCGGTGTATCATTATATCGTCCAGGGCCAATGGACCAAATTCCAAGATATATAAGAGGAAAACAAAATCCAGGACATAATGAATACACCCATCCAAGTTTGGAACCAATTTTAAATGTAACATATGGATGTATGGTTTATCAAGAACAGGTTATGCAAATAGTAAGAGATTTGGCAGGATATTCTTTAGGAAGAGCTGATTTAGTACGTAGAGCAATGGGAAAAAAGAAACTGGATGTAATGGCAAAAGAAAGAGAAGTTTTCATTAATGGACAAGTTGATGAAGATGGAAAAATAGTAGTACCAGGTTGTGTAAGAAATGGAATAGATGCAGAATCAGCAAATAAAATATTTGATGAAATGGCAGAATTTGCTAAATATGCATTTAATAAGTCACATGCGGCATGTTATGCAGTAGTTGCATACAGAACAGCATATTTAAAAGCTTATTATCCGGCAGAATTTATGGCATCAATGCTAAATAGCTTTTTAGGAAATCTAGATAAGATACCAGATTATATAGAAGAATGCAAAAGAATGGGAATAGAGATATTAAAACCAGATATTAATAAAAGTTTTGGAAAATTTACTGTTGAAGATGGAATGATTCGTTTTGGACTAGGTAGCATAAAAAATGTTGGAATACAGCCTGTTGACAGTATAATTAAAGAAAGAGAAACAAATGGAAAATTTGAAAACTTTACAGATTTTTGTGAAAGAATGTCAGAAGAATCTGTAAATAAAAAATGCATAGAAAGTTTAATAAAAGCAGGAACATTTACTGAATTTCCAGAAACAAGGGCAACATTACTTGCGTCTTTTGAAACAATAATTGATACAATACAATCTTATAACAAAAAAGGAATGGATGGACAAGTATCAATGTTTGACTTAGGAAGTGAAAATAATGAAGAAGAAAATAACCTAAATGAAATAAAATATAATTTTATGGAAAGACCTGAGTTAAACGAAAGAGAATTACTTTCAATTGAAAAAGAAATGTTAGGAATTTATATATCAGGACATCCACTCGAAAAAATAAGAGAACAGATAATTGCAACTACAAATATATCTTCACTTCAAATGAGAGAAATAGATGAGATGAATTCGACTGTTTCTCAAAATGAAGAAAACACAGAAATAAGAGTAAAAGAAAGTACCAAATTTGAAGATGGTCAACAAGTGAAAATAGCTGGAATCATTACATCAGTAAAAAAGAAATATACTAAAAACAATAAAATAATGGCATTTGTTACAATAGAAGATTTGTATGGTTCGGCAGAAATAATAGTATTTGAACCAACATATATGAAAGCACAAGATATATTAGTTGAAGAAAATATTGTTATTATTAACGGAAGATTAAGTATAAGAGAAGACGATGCAACAAAGATAGTTGCAAATGATATTAAAAACTTTGAAGAGAGTAAGCCTAATATGTTAGTACTTAATATTACGAATCTTACAGAAGAACAAAAAGCTAAACTTAGAGGAGCAATCAAATTTTTTAATGGTGAACAAAATAATATTAGGGTTATGGTAAAAATTAATGAAGAATTGAAGCCTTGTGGTGCAATTTATTTAACTGATGAGATTTTAAAGGTATTTGAAGAAATTGTGGGAAAAGAGAATTGTCAATAAAAAAATTATATGTTCGACAAATTTCGGCAGACTTTTTAAATAGACAAATATATAATACTTCCTGTAATTTATTTATTGATACCTATTGTATAAGATTTGAACAGAAGAAGGAGGAAAACACCATGAATTATTCTTGTTATATTTCAAAACACCTTTATGAAAGAGTGAAAAGCGCGAAAGAAGGTACTATTTCATTAACGCTTGACCAACAAGAAAAGGACTTTTTGGATTTTTTCAAAGTTCAGTATCGAAAGGATACAAGTACTGAATATAATTATCTTGTAAACTCTAATGAATTAAAAACCCTATTTTGTAATCAGTGAATTAATTAATTACTTATACAATAAGTAAAAGCCTTTTGAAATTTTAATAATTTCATGGGCTTTTTTATATAATAGGAAAGTAATACTTCCCTATTATATAAAAAGCTACAATCGCTAGCCCTTTGAGATTTTCTCCTTTTAGTCGAAAACTCAAATCGGGCGAGAACAAATCAAAGAAAAATTTTCAATTTTTCTTATTTGTTCTATACAAAATATTGAATTATAAAATTCATAGTGGTATTATATTTATGTTTAAAAAAGCAATAAAAAATGTATAATAAAAGTAGAAAGGAATGTGAGCAAAAAATGGCAAATGACAAAAGAGAAGATGTAAATGCAGAGAAAATATATGGGCATTTATGTAAAACATTTAAAGAAAAAATTATTTCAGAATTCAATGTAAAAGAAGGTGGATTAACAGACGAAGAAGTTGAACAGAGAAGACATAGATATGGTCCAAACGAAGTAACCCAATCAAAGCCAAAAAGATGGTATAATTATTTATTAAAAAGTTTATTTACACCGTTTAATAGCATATTAATAGGAATTGCATTAATATTAATATATACAGATGTGTATTTAGCAGAAGTACCAAGTTATGCAAATATAATTGTTATTTTAGTCTTAGTAGCAGTTAGTACATTCTTGGATTTCTTTTCTGAATATCGCTCAAATAAGGCAGCAGAAAAGTTAAAACAATTAGTATCAACAACGGCAACAGTTGTAAGGAATGGAAAAAAGATAAAGTTACCATTTAAAGATTTAGTACCAGGAGATACAGTAATACTTTCAGCAGGAGACATGATACCAGCAGACTTAAGAATAATAGAATCAAAAGACTTATATGTTGGGCAGTCAACACTTACAGGGGAATCAGACGCAATCAAAAAACTTGAGAATACAGAGCTAGATGAAAAAGAAACAATAGAAAGTCTTTCTGATATAGATACAATATGTTTTATGGGAACAAATGTAATAAGTGGTTCAGCAAAAGGAATAGTAGTATTAACAGCAGACAATACCTATTTTGGAAAGGTTGCACATACTTTAACAACAGGAAAACCTAAAACGGCATTTCAAAAAGGAATAGAAAATATTAGTAAGCTATTAATAAAATTTATGCTTGTATTAATACCTATTGTATTTTTGCTTACAGTTCAAAAACATAGTATTATAACATCATTTACATTTGCGGTAGCAATTGCAATATGTATAACACCATTATTATTGCCTGTAATTTTATCATCAGGGTTATCAAAAGGAGCTTTGAAGATGTCTAAGAAAAAAACAATAGTCAAAAAATTAGATTCAATCCAAAGCTTTGGTGCAATGAATATTTTATGTACAGATAAAACAGGAACTTTAACAGAAGACAAAATTGTATTAGAAAAATATTTAGATGTAATGGGAAATGAAGATTTCAGAGTATTAAAACATGCTTTTTTAAACGCATATTTTCAAACAGGATTAAAAAGTAATATAGATGAAGCCGTTATAAAACGTGGAATTGAACATGGTTTAGATGAAATATCAACCAAATATGTAAAAGTGGATGAAATACCATTTGACTTTTCAAGACGTAGACTTTCTATAATAGTGAATGATGGAACTAAAACTCAATTAATTACCAAAGGTGCAGTTGAAGAAATTTTAAACATATGTACATTAGTTGACTATAAAGGAAAAGTCGAGCCAATTACAAATTCAATAAAAGAGAATATTAAAAAAATCACAAAAGAATTAAATAAACAAGGACTTCGTGTTGTAGCAGTGTGTCAAAAAAATGATTTAAACAAAACAGAGGAATTTAATGTTAGCGATGAAAAAAATATGGTGCTTATTGGTTTTATTGGATTCCTTGACCCACCAAAAGAAACAGCTAAATCTTCTATTGAAAAGCTTGGAAAAAATGGAATAAGAGTTATTGTTCTAACAGGAGATAATGTTGAAGTAACAAGATGTGTATGTGATAAAGTTGGAATAAAATCAAACAGAATTGTTACAGGTGCTCAAATTGACAAATTAGCAGACCAAGGTTTAAAAAGACTATTGAAAAAGACAAATATATTTGCAAAACTTTCTCCTATTCAAAAAGCACGTATTGTTAGATTACTAAGAGATAACGGAAATGTAGTAGGCTATATGGGAGATGGAATAAATGATAGTCCATCACTTGTAAATTCAGATGTCGGAATTTCAGTAGACACTGCAGTTGATATAGCAAAAGAATCTGCTGATATAATATTACTAGAAAAAGACTTGCATGTATTACTTGATGGAGTAAAAGAAGGACGTCATACCTATGCAAATTTAATGAAATATATTAAACTTGCTGCAAGTTTCAATTTTGGAGAAGTAATGTCAGTTATAATTGCAAGTATATTGCTTCCATTCTTGCCAGAAACACCTATACAACTTTTAGTAGAAGGATTATTGTATGACTTTGGACAATTAACATTGCCATTAGATAATGTTGATGAAGAATATTTAAGAAGACCAAAACAATTTGATGTAAAAGGTTTACAACATTTTATGTTATTTATGGGACCATTAAGTTCATGTTTTGATTTGATTGTATTTGCATTAATATGGTTTGTATTTAAAGCACATGAAGTAGCTGTATTTCAAACAACTTGGTTTACGTATAGTATAGTTTCAAATTTAGTAGGAATGCATATTATTAGAACAGCAAAAATACCATTTAAGCAAAGCCATGCATCAAAAGCTGTATATATATCATCAATTGCACTTAGTATAATTGCAATGATAGTACCATTTACATTTATAGGCAAAGCAATTGGATTAACAGCTCTTGCACCAAAATATTTTTCAATTATATTAGGAGTGCCTATATTATATTGCATAGTTGCTGGTTGGGCAAAGAAAATTTATATAAAAAAATACGGTGAATGGATTTAGTTTTCCTTTACAAGTCAATCCAAACATGTTATAATTAAGCATGAGCAAATTAAATAGTCGCTGGTAAATTTCGAAAGAAATTACGAGAGGAAAGTCCGGGCTCCATAGAGCAAAGATGCTAGATAACGTCTAGTGAGGGAAACCTTAAGGAAAGTGCAACAGAAAATAACCGCCTTTAGCTTTTGTTCAAAGGAATGAAAATTCCTGAAGTTCTTGTTAAAGTAAAGGTAAGGATGAAAAGGCGAGGTAAGAGCTCACCGCTGGTATGGTGACATACTGGGACAGTGTAAACCCCATCTGGAGCAACACCTAAGTAGAAGATTAAGCTTGCTCGGCACCTTCTGAATTGCGTGGCTTGAGGCATATAGCAATATATGTCCTAGATAAATGACTATTTTAAATGACAGAACCCGGCTTACAGATTTGCTTAAAAACTGCCAAAAAGTATCTTACTTTTGGCAGTTTTTTTTTCAATACTATTGATAACTAAAATATTAAATGATAAAATGAAAGCGAAAATAAGGAGGAAAAAGATGAAAAATAAAAAAATAATAATTACACTGATATTTACTGCAATGTTTTTATTAATATTCACAACAAAATCGGATGCAACATTGCAACTGAACAATTTAGATTTTTATGCACAGATAAATGAAGATGGGAGTATGGATGTTACAGAAACATGGAATATTTATATTTCCGAGACTAATACAATATATAAAACATTTAAAATAGATAATTCTAAATATTCATATATAACTGATGTTGAGGTAAGAGAAACTACAAATGGCGAAAATAAAAAGTTTTCAAAAATTTATCAAGAAATGTACCATGTTACTCAAGATTGTTATTATGGATTGAAAAATTCTGATGGACAATTTGAAATTGCATGGGGAGTTGGTTTAGATAATGGATATGGCACAAGAGAATATCAAATTTCATACAAGGTAATAGATGCAATTGCTAAATATGATGATTATGCAGAATTATATTGGAAATTTATAGGAAGTGATTTTGAAATTAGTACAAATAAAGTTACTGGAAGAATATATTTGCCACAAAACGCTAAAAGCAAAGATGATATAAAAGTTTGGGGACATACTAAAAACTTAAATGGTGAAATATATGTTGCAGATTCAAATAGAATCGAATTTTCATTAGAAAATCAACAAAGATATAATTATGTAGAGATTAGAAGCTTATTCCCAAAAGATATGATAGAAACAACAGGAAGAAGATATAATACAAGTATTTTAAACAATGCATTGCAAGAGGAAAACAAATGGGCAGAGAAAGCAAATAAACAAAGAGAGATTAATAGAAATATAGAATTAGTAATTGGATTAGCAGTAAGGCTTTATGCAATAATATGTTTAATACGAACAATTTTAAATATCATAAAGATAATAATAATAAAAATAGAAAGACGAGGAAAAGTTACAGAAAAGATTCAATATTATCGAGAATTACCTTATGAAAATGCAACTCCAGGGGAGGCTTTGTTTGTTTTCTCAAAAGGTCAACAAGGAACATTAACTGGTAGTTTTTCTGCTAATATATTAGATTTGTGCTTGAAAAAAAAGATTAGTTTAGAAGTAGAAAAAAGAGAGACATTAAGGGAAAGTAATGTAGATATTACATTATTAGATAATGATATGGCAGATTTAAAAGAAGAACAAAAAATAGTGTTGGAATTTTTGAATACAGTTTCTGCAGGAAAAGACAAATTATCAATTAAAGATATAACAGAATATTGCAAAAATAATCGAGAGAATGTTCAAAAAATAGATTTAAAATTTTCTAAGGCAGTAAGAGAACAAGAAATAAATATGGAAAATTATGATGAAAAAGCAGAAAAGGAATATAAAAAACATTGTGTATTTGCTATTGGTGGATTCTGTATGAATATAGGACTTATAGCGTTGTTAACAATAAGTGAATCATTATCTGTAATTGGAGTAACAATGCTTACAATTGCAATATCATTAGTTAATTCTATTTTAGAATTAGCTTTAGCAAATAGAAAATATACATTTACTCAAAAAGGTACTGATGAAAGAGAAAAATGGAGAGCTTTTAAAAAATATATGGAAGACTTTTCACTATTAAAAGACAAAGAAATTCCGGCCCTTATAGTTTGGGAAAAATATCTAGTTTATGCAACTGCATTTAAAATATCATCAAAAGTTTTGAAACAATTAAAAATAGTTTATCCAGAAATTATGGATATGAATCCTAATATAGATACAAATAATTATATTCATATGATGAATACATTGGATTTGGGAAGTTACATGAATACAGCAATAAGTTCTGTTTACTCATCAGGAAATGGATTCGGAGGGGGATTCTCTGGTGGTGGAGGCGGAGGCCGGAGGAGATGGCGGCGGAGGCGGACGCTAAATTTAAAGTGAAGAAAAAGAGAGAAAGTTAGGAGCATTTTAATAAGGACAAAACTTATTAAAAATGCTCCTAAGGCTTTTTTTATGCTGTTTTTCTATTATTTTTTAATATATTTTGAAATTCTTTTTCAAAATCATATTCATTAGCTGAAACTGATATAATTCCAACTCCTGAATAGTATATATCTATTTGTTGATATTTCTTTCCATTAACTTTTGTTTGTTGATGGACTAATATTTTATCAATTAATTCATTTATTATTTCTGGTGTAAGTTCTTTTATCTCCATATATTTCTTAACTTTATCTACAAATGAAGTTATTGCAATTTCTTTTTGTTCTGTTGTCGAAATACTGTTATTTAATATTTCTATTTTTTCTTTTAAGTCTTTTTGCTCATTTGTGTAATTTGTAGAAAAATTAGAAAACATTTCATCTGTAATCTTTCCAGAAACATTATCTTCATAAATATGCTGAATTAAGTTATCTATTTCTTTCAATCTTTGCTGATATTGTGTAAGTTGCTTTTTATCTTTAACAATTTGAGCCTTTTGACTTTTCCATTTTTTGCTATGACTAACTTGCATAATTGTTTCTTTAACTTTTCCAACAAGTGCTTTATCTTTAGTTCTTTTAGAATATTTTATTTACTTTTTCACAACAGGAATAGCTATAACGTGTAAATGATAGTGATATATAGGCTTACCATATTCTTCGGTTAATGCAATATTTTATTCATCTGCGTGCATAACAGCAGATATAATATTATCTTTACCATATTCTGTTTCTGCAAAGTGGAAGGTTTCTTCATAAAATCTCTTTGCAAAATCGTATCCTCCGTGTTTTTCAAAATAGTCTGAATTGATGTCTAATACTAGTTCATCAAATATTTTAGCATTATCTTTAAGTCCTCTTAATGATACTTTATTTTCATCAATTAGTTCTTTTAATCTTTCGTTATAAGTTTTGTCGCAAGTTTTGTAATAAACATTATTTTTAGTTTGTTCTAAATCAACATTCATATTGGAATAGGATTGATTTTTTCTTTCATTGTGTCTTTCTGCCTTACTTATACTTTGTTTTGTATAAGTAACAACTCTTGCAACAGAATAGTTTGTTTTTTTCATAAGTGCGTTCCTTTCCTGCAGGTATGCAAGAGAGGGTGTTTTTTTATAAAGCCTTTTGTAAATCAAACATGATATTTTGTAGCACTTATTATTCATTAAATTCATTGCCCTTAAACAATACATACACCACGGGCACTTTTAACTCTAATGGCTCCTTCAAATGAGTAAAATGAGGAATATCAATATTCAATTTTTCAGTATCATATCTAATGACATCTATGCTATATCACAAATTGCTCAAAGAATCAAGGAAATTTTGAGAATTAATTGTAAAAATCTTGAATTTATGATAATATATTACCAATAGTTCAAAAATTCTACAAGGAGGTATTTCGATATATGGATAATAACAAATTAGATACAATTACAAACTTGTTTGAAGAAAAAGAAATTAGAAGTATTTGGAATAGCGAAAAAGAGGAATATTTTTTTAGTGTGGTTGATGTTATAAGTGCATTAACAAATAGTAATGACCCAGCACATTATTGGAGAACTCTTAAATCAAGAATGATTCAAGAAGGAAATCAAACCGTCACAAATTGTGACACTTTCAAATTAAAAGCAAAAGATGGAAAAATGAGAAATACTGATATGCTAGATACACAAAACATTTTGAGGCTTATTGAATCTATACCATCACCTAAAGCAGAACCTTTCAAAATGTGGTTAGCTGGTTTAGGTAATGAACGAATAAATGAGGTATTTGATCCAGAGCTAGCAATTAATCGTGCTGTAAACTATTATCGTAATAAAGGTTATAGTGATGAATGGATTAAGAAAAGATTAACAGGCATTGTTGATAGATTTAAATTAACAGATATATGGAAAGATGGTGGTGTTGAAAAACCAATTGAATATGCCATGCTTACTAATGAAATATACAAAGGTTGGTCTGGAATGAAAGCATCAGAATATAAAAAATTAAAAGGTTTAAGAAAAGAATCTTTAAGAGATAATATGACTGATATTGAAGTCCTTCTTACAGATTTAGGAGAAATAGCTACTCGTGATATTGCACAAACAGAGCATCCACAAGGATTTAATGAGAATATGAATGTTGCAAAAAGAGGAGGACAAGTTGCAAATGATGCCAGAAAATCATATGAAAAACAAACTAAAAAATCAGCAATTTCAAAAAATAATGCATTAAATTATAAATATGTAGCTGACGAAAAATTAATTGAAGATAAGAAATCTAAAAAGAAAAAATAATTTACTAAATTAATTGTTATAATTTACTTTCTATGATAAAATTTTAAATGATAATAATATGTTATGGAGAAATTTTAATGCCAAAAATCAAAGATAATATTATAAGAGTGTTTAATCGAATATTTAGAAGAAATAGTTTTCCGATGCTTGCAAATGTTTCTAAGCAGAATTATGATGAATATCATACTACATATGATACATTGTCGAAAATATTTGGAGAATTAGATGATATAGAGGCCTATCTTGTAGGTGGCATTTCTTCTGCAATTCAAACTAATCAGGATTTGTATAGAAAAAATAGTGACATAGACATTATGTGTAAAGAAGAAGATTTGCCTAAGATAATAAAAAAATTACAAGAAATCGGATATAGTATAGAAGATAAAAGAGGAATAAAAACTAATAATATTATAGACATAAATGGAGATTTTAAAGTTGGATGTCATGATATTAATACAAGTATAAAGAATAGCAATTTATTGGGTGTTGGGTTATTTGTTTATAAAATAAATAATAATGAAGTAACAACATATAGCTATGCTTTTGATGAAAGAATTGGAAAATTTGTTGGTACAGAAAAAGTAATACCTAAAGAATTATTTGATATGATATATAATAATACACCAGTTGATTATAAAGGAATCCAATTAAAAACTCAATCAAAAGAATATACTTATATGTCCAAAAGCAGAGGAACAAGAGCGAAAGATAAATTAGATGCCTCAATTATTGAACCTACATTAGATGAAAAATCAATGGAAAAAATATCTAAAATCAGAGAATTAGAAGCTAGAACAAATAAATATAGACTCGTATTTGACAAAAATGGAAAAATTGAGTCAAGACATAGGTTGCCTTCACTTGAAGATAAAGTTAATTCCTTTTTAACTTCTTTATATATAAGTAGTTCAACAAAAACACCACAACAAATTGTAAATGATGTATTACAAAGTGAGCAATATAGTAGAGTAATTATTGAGCATCCTGAAATTAATTCATTAATAAACGAATGGCAAGAAAAAACTAAACATTATACGTATAGGGACAAAATAAGATTAATTAATATAGATTATTCACAAAAATTGCAAGGCTTTGATAAAAAAGCAATAGATAATGCTTTGGATTTTTTGCAGAGAAGGCATCAAAATCATGGAAAAAATAATGATGATATTGAATTAGACCCGGAAGCATCTAAAATATTTGAATTAATGACAGAATACGGGCAATCAATAAAAAGAATTTTTGTTGATAACAATATTGATATTACACATATAACCAGTATTGCTCCTGAAAAGTTAGAGGGTGGAGTATTAAGAAAGTCTATTGATAGAGCTAATAATTATGAAACAGAAAGAGTTAATGGCGTATTTGCTTCCTCTTCTTCAATTGATGGAAATAACCCTTATATTGCTCGTAATAGTTCAGGGATGATTATATTAGGAAAATCAACATATATTTATGGAAGTGATAATATTGAAGTAACTCAAGATTCAGAAGGTAAAAAGCATGCTATGCTAAGACAACCAAATTATATTTATCATATTAATCCTAATAGATTTAATCCAGTATGCAACCTAACTATTGATCCAAGAAGTCATGAGCCTATTTTTGAATTTTCAGAAGAATGGATTTCAGATTCAGAAGTTGATATATCAGACCATAGTCAAGTTAGAAACATTGAACAAGTTAAAGATGTAACAAGTTTATTAGAACACTATACGATTTTATGCGATACGCAAAGTCAGGGAATTGGTATGAAAGTTAGACAATCTAAAAGTAAAGATGAAGAATTAAAGTTCATTGCAATAAAAATAAAAGATGGTAGTGTTAGAAATATAAATCAAGAAACTGGAATAAATTATAGAGATTTATCAAGTATTGAAAGATAAGCATTATGTAGATATAAATTTTAGGGTGAATAAAATAAATAAATTTTACTCACCCTTTTGCTAACTAACAGTAAATCAATTCAGAATATATAATTTCTTCAGCAGAATATTTATAATTATTCATTAAACTAACCAATTCTAGTGGATTAGTATCCTTTAAGTTTTCATCAATAGGAATTTTCTCTAACATCTGTTTCATAAGTATATCATATCTTGTTTTTGCTTGTTTATCTGTATCAACAATATGCTTCCTTAAAGTTCCATCCATAAACATTATTGTATAATCAGCCTTTTTATGTTTTTTCAAATATTCTAGTCTTAAATGACTATACTTTCCAATATGATAATTTTTTTCGTATTCATTTTATGCTAAATATAAGTTAGGAATATAATAATCTTCTTCTTTATGATAAGTTATCTCTCTCATAACTAAAAACCTTCTAAAATTTATTTTCGCTACAAAATGAATTAAAATTCTATATCATATCCAACTGTCAAAACACCAATAAAATAAGGAAGAACTAAATAAGAACTATTTTGTCCTTATTTAAGTTCTCCCTTGCTTCTCTCTTTTTACGTTAATATCAACTTCATATCATCTGGTAAATCACAACTTAGAGTCAAAATCTGCTTTGTAATAGGATGAATAAAAGAAATTTTATAACTGTGCAATGCCTGTCTATTAATTAAGGAAGAAGAAGTTCCATATAAAGTATCACCTAATAAAGGATGACCAATTGCAGACATATGCACACGGATCTGATGTGTTCTGCCAGTTTGCAAATGACATTCTACAACAGAAAAATTATCATACTTAGATAGAATTTTATAATTAGTAATTGCAGTTTGCCCACTTTTATCAATACATCTTTCTATAATGCTATTTTTCTTTCGAGCAATAGGGAGACAAACTGTTCCAATATCACTTTTAAAAAAACCACTAACAAATGCAATATAATATTTTTCAAATGTATTATTTTCCATTTGTTTGATTAAACATTCTTGAACATATTCGTTTTTGGCAAAAATAATTATACCAGAAGTATTTAAATCAAGTCTATTTATTGGACGAATTTTTCTTTTTAATCCAATTTTATCAAAATAATATTTAACACCATTTGCAAGACTGTCTGTATAATGAAGAATCGATGGATGAACAGCAATTCCAGCAGGTTTATTTAAGACAAGAAAGCAATCATCTTCATAAATAATGTCAAGTGCCATTGAAGTAGAAATTATATTTTTGCTTTCTTCTTCAAAATTTAAATCAACAGAAATAACATCATTTAAGGAAACACTAGAACGAGTATCAACAATTACTGAATTTAGATATACATGATGTGATTTGATGAGTTTTTGTTGTAGTCTAGCGGAAATATTTAATTCTTGCTTTAGTATTTGATTAATATTTTTATAATTATTGCTTGTTACAATATATTTTAAGTTCATATCTAATCTCCATATAAATGTATTTAGTACAATAATCAGTGTCCATTTAATAATTATTGCGTAGCTATGGCTAATAATTTACGTTATGATTTTAACATGATTTTACATAAAAAACAAGTTTTTAGATATATTTTTAAAAAAGTATTTATAAAAATAAAAATATCTGTTATAATGTAAAAGGTTAAAAATAGCGAAGGAAGGTTGAAAAATGAAAATAGGAATAGTAGGACTACCAAATGTAGGAAAAAGTACAATGTTTAATAGTATAACAAAAGCAGGAGCAGAATGTGCAAATTATCCTTTTTGTACAATCGAACCAAATGTAGGGGTCGTAGCAGTTCCTGATGAAAGAGTAGACAAATTAGCAGAAATGTATAAACCACAGAAGGTAACAAAGGCAGTAGTAGAATTTGTTGATATTGCAGGACTTGTAAAAGGGGCAAGCAAAGGTGAAGGACTAGGAAATAAATTTTTATCACATATACGTGAAGTTGATGCAATAGCTCAGGTAGTAAGATGTTTTGAAGATTCAAATGTAATACATGTTGATGGAAGTGTTGACCCACTAAGAGATATAGAAACAATAAATTTAGAATTAATTTTTGCGGATATGGAAACACTTGATAAAAGATTGGATAAAGCAAAGAAAAACTTAAAAGCAGATAAAAAATATCAAGTAGAAATTGATTTTATAGAAAAATTAAAAGCAAATTTAGAAAAAGGAATACCTGCTAGAGCACTTGAATATAACGAAGATGAGCAAGAAATGCTAAAAGATATGTTTTTATTAACAGCAAAACCAATAATATACATAGCAAATATTTCAGAAGAACAAATAGGAAATGCTGAAAACGAAGAAATGGTAAAACAAGTAAAAGAATATGCAGCAAAAGAAGGAGCAGAAGTCATCCCATTATGTGTGAAAATTGAAGAAGAATTATCAGGTCTAGAGGATGAAGACAAAAAAGAAATGTTAGAAGCATTAGGATTAAAAGAATCTGGATTAGATATATTAATAAAGAAAAGCTATGACTTATTAGGATTAATGTCATTTTTAACAGCTGGTGAACCAGAAGTAAGAGCTTGGACAATAAAGAAAAATACAAAAGCACCAAAAGCAGCTGGAAAAATCCATTCAGACATTGAAAGAGGATTTATAAAAGCAGAGATTGTTTCATATGAGGATTTAATAAGAGAAGGTTCAATGGTAGCTGCTAAAGAAAAAGGGCTTGTAAGACAAGAAGGAAAAGAGTATATAATGCAAGATGGAGATATTGTATTATTTAAATTTAATGTTTAAAATAAAAAAATGTACAAAAAAACTTGCTTTTTATAAAAAAATGTAGTATAAATATAAGTGAGAGTTAAATACTATAGATAAAAGTAAAAAAGAAAGAGGTATAAAAATGAGAAGAGAGAAAATTTTTAAAGTAATTATAACATTAATAATTGGAGTTGTTTTATTTGTAATGTCAACAAATGTTTTTGCGGCTGATTCAGAACTTAATTTTTTTGATGATACAACAAATCAATTAGATATAAGTAATACTACTAATACAAATACTGCAAACAATGCAAATAACGCAAATGCAAATGCAAATATAAATAGTAATACTAATACAAACACAAATACAAAAACAAGTACAAACACAAGTAATTATAATACAAGTTTACCCAAAGCTGGTGCACCGGAAAATACAATGATAGGTGTAGTTGCAACTTTATTAGTAGTAGTTTCAATATATGCATATAAAAAAGTAAATCAATATAAAAATATATAAGAGAAAAAGTAAAATAAAGGTTTCTGACAGAGAAAATTAGTCATAGGCTGAAAACTAATTTAAGAAAACATATTTGAAAAACTAACTCTTTGAATTTCTAACGAATAAGCTAGACGTTTAAGACACGTTATAGTCTAAATAAGTTAAAAAATGGGATGGAACCGTGTATATGCACTCCTATGGACTAAGAGTCTATAGGTGTGTTTTTTTGTTTCTTTAAACAAAAAAAGTGTTTTCAAATATCCCAAAGGAGGTATAAAAATGGTAGAAGTAACATTAAAAGATGGAAAAGTTTTAAAAGTTGAAAAAGGAAAAACAATTTTAGAAGTAGCTAAGCAAATAAGTGAAGGATTAGCAAGAATGGCAACATGTGGAGAAGTTAATGGAAAGGTTGAAGACGTAAGATATGAATTAAATGAAGATTGCGAATTAAATATATGTACATTTGAAAATAGTGAAGAAGGAAAAAAAGCATATTGGCATACAACATCACATATAATGGCACAGGCCATAAAAAGATTATTTCCAAATGTACAATTAGCTATAGGTCCAGCTATTGATAATGGATTTTATTATGACTTTGATACAGAACATAAATTTTCAGAAGAAGATTTCGAAAAAATCGAACAAGAAATGAAAAAGATAATAAAAGAAGATTTACCTCTTGAAAGATTTGAACTTCCTAGAGCAGAAGCAATAAAACTAATGAAAGATGCTAATGAGAGTTATAAAGTAGAATTAATAGAAGAACTACCAGAAGAAGAGGTAATCTCATTTTATAAACAAGGAGAATATGTAGATTTATGTGCAGGACCTCATTTAATGAGTACAGGAAAAGTAAAAGCAGTTAAATTATTATCAACATCAGGAGCCTATTGGAGAGGCAACGAAAAAAATAAGATGTTGCAAAGAATTTATGGAATTTCTTATCCAAAGGCAAGTCAACTAGATGAATATTTGAAATTGCTAGAAGAAGCTAAAGAAAGAGATCACAGAAAAATAGGAAAAGAGCTCGAATTATTTATGACACATGAATTAGTAGGGTCAGGACTTCCAATGTATTTGCCACATGGTGCTACAATAAGAAGAACATTAGAAAGATATATTCAAGACAAAGAAATCGAATTAGGATATGACCATGTGTATACACCATGTCTTGCAAATGTAGAATTATATAAAACAAGTGGACATTGGGATCACTACAAAGATGATATGTTTCCAGCAATGAAAATGGATAATGAAGAAATGGTATTAAGACCAATGAATTGCCCTCATCATATGTTAATCTATAAGAGCAAAACACGTTCTTACAGAGATTTACCAATCAGAATTGGAGAACTTGCGAATGACTTTAGATATGAAAATAGTGGAGCTGTTTGTGGATTAGAGAGAGTTAGACAAATGTGTCAAAATGATGCTCACTTATTTGTTAGACCAGATCAAATTAAAGAAGAAGTAGGAAATGTATTAAAACTAATTAAAGAAGTATATCAAAAAGATTTCGGATTTTCTGCAGATTCATTTAAATATAGATTATCATTAAGAGATAAAAAGAACAAAGAAAAATACATTGATAATGATGAAATGTGGGAAACAGCTGAAGCACAATTAAGAGAAATACTAAAAGATATGAATATTGATTTTTATGAAGCAGAGGGAGAGGCAGCATTTTATGGACCTAAAATTGATATTCAAATAAAAACAGCATTAAATCATGATGTTACAATTCCAACTTGTCAATTAGACTTTGCATTACCAGAAAGATTTGATTTAAACTTTATAGGAGAAGATAATAAAGAACATAGACCTGTTGTAATTCATAGAGCGATTCTTGGTTCTTCTGATAGATTTATATCATTCTTAATAGAAGAAACAAAAGGATTTTTCCCTGTATGGTTAGCACCAGTACAAGTAAAAATATTACCAATTACAGATAATCAAATTGAATATGCAAAAGAAATTGAAACTGAATTAAGAAGACATAAATTTAGAGTAGAATTAGATGAATCTAATGAAAAAATTGGATATAAAATTAGAAAAGCGCAACTTGAAAAAGTTCCATATATGTTAGTTCTTGGAGCAAAAGAGCAAGAGGAAAACATTGTTGCTGTTCGTTCTAGAAAAGATGGAGACATTGGAACTATGAAAGTAGAGGAATTTACTGATAAGGTTCAAAAAGAAATTGATAATAAAGTTATAGGATAAAATTTGACAAAATTGACATAATGTAGTATATTTGTATAGAGAAACTATAAATTATCATCAAAATGGCAATTGCCAAGGAGGAAAAAGCTGTATGAAATTTGAAAAGCGAATGAAATGTGGACAAAAAATGTTAGAGGAAAATGTCCGGAGACCATTTGTAAATTGGTACAAAAAGGTAAAAAGAATTATTGATAAACTTCCTGATGAAACAGAAGTTTATGGAGTTTCTATCATTTTTAATGCAGACCAAAATCTCAGCAGTGTTCAAGAAATAGATAAGTTGGAAGAAAGATATGAATGCAAAGCAGCATTTTTACCGGACTTATCAGAGGTTATGCTTGATGTTAACAATAAGCTGAAGCTGGAGGAAGACGAGTTTGTTTTTCGTGAGAAGCTGGAAAATATGGCTCTTGACCCAAAATGCAAAGATACAGAAATTAGTAATACATTTTGGGTAACTAAAGTAATTGTTTTATTTGCGGAAAATCCTAAAATTTTTATGCAGATTGAAGGAACAGGAGAAGAAAATACTGTTTCCTTCGAAGAATCCTATGGAGGATTGCTTGAAAATTTTAAAGGATATGAAGGCATTGTTAAAGTGTCAAATAATCCGTATTATGCAACAACAGTGAAATTTGATATGAGCTTTTTCAAAGAATAAGAACAAAATACAGTGACATTTCTAAATTGAAGTGTCACTGTGTTTTTATGCAATTTGTTTTTTTATTGAATTTTTCACATAAAATTCACAATTCCATAGTAAAATAATAGTATTTGAAAGAGAAAGGAAAGTGAACATGTTACAATTAAAAGGAATAACCAAAAATTATCTATCAGGAGATAATGAAGTAAAAGCCCTAAAAGGAATAGACTTAGAATTTAGAGAAAGTGAATTTGTTTCAATATTAGGGCAAAGTGGATGTGGAAAAACCACAATGTTAAACATCATAGGAGGGCTAGACAGATACACATCAGGAGACCTAGTAATTAATGGAAAATCAACAAAACAATTTAAAGACAAAGACTGGGATACATACAGAAATCATTCAGTAGGATTTGTATTCCAAAGTTATAATTTAATACCACATCAAACAGTATTAGCAAATGTTGAATTAGCTCTTACAATATCAGGAGTAGGAAAAGAAGAAAGAAGAAAAAGAGCAATTAACGCATTAACAAAAGTGGGATTAGGAGACCAAATAAACAAAAAGCCAAACCAAATGTCAGGGGGACAAATGCAAAGAGTCGCAATAGCAAGAGCATTAGTAAATGATCCAGACATTTTATTGGCAGATGAACCTACAGGAGCATTGGATTCAAAAACAAGTGAACAAGTAATGGAAATATTAAAGGATATTTCAAAAGACAGATTAATAATAATGGTAACACATAATCCAGAATTAGCAGAAAAATATTCATCAAGAATAATTAAATTATTAGATGGAAAAGTTACAGATGATTCAAACCCATATACTGCAACAAAAAAAGACCTGGATAGAGCAAGAACTAAAAAACAAAAATCAGGAAAAGCATCAATGAAATTTGCAACAGCAGTACATTTAAGCTTAAACAATTTAATGACTAAAAAGGGAAGAACATTTTTAACATCATTTGCAGGTTCAATAGGAATAATAGGAATTGCATTAATACTTTCACTATCAAATGGAATGCAATCATATATCAATAAAGTAGAAGAAGATACATTATCATCATATCCAATAACAATCGAAGAATCATCAATTGACATGACAAGTATGATGGAAACAATGATGGGAAAAAATGATGGAGAAAAACATGGTAATGACAAAATATATTCAAGAGCAATTATGGGAGATATGCTAGAAACACTATCAAGTAAAGTACAAACTAATAACTTGAAGGAATTTAAGGAATTTGTAGAAAATGGCGATAGTGATATCAAAAATTATATAAATGCAATCCAATATGGATATAATTTAGATTTGAATATTTATAAAGAAGAAGATGGAAGTGTATATAAAGTAAATCCAAGTTCAGTATTAGAAAAAATAGGATTTGGAGATATGGTAAAAGCACAAGAACAATCAACTTCAATAATCTCATCAAGTAGTGGGCTTGCAATGGCAGAAACCGATGTGTGGACAGAAATGCTTGATAACAAAGATTTAATAAATTCACAATATGATGTATTAGCAGGAAGAATGCCAGAAAAATATAATGAAGTTGTATTAATAGCAGATAAAAATAACGAAGTAAGTGATTATACTTTATATTCATTAGGAATAAAAGATGTTTCAGAACTTGGAAATGCAATGGAAAAATTAAAAAATGGTGAAGAAATAAAAACAAATGATGAGAAAAATAGTTATTCATATGATGAACTTTTAAATTATAAATTTAAAGTATTGTTAAATACAGATTATTACAAAAAGGTTGGAAATGTATGGCAAGATATGACAAATGATGAAGACTATATGAAGCAAATAGTAGATAATGCAGAAGAAATCCAAATTGTAGGAATTATCAAACCAAATGAAAATACAGTAGCATCATCTTCAGCAGGATTAATTGGATATAATAAAGAATTAAAAGAATATGTTATAAATAAAGTAAATGGTACAGAAATAGTAAAAGAGCAAAAAGCTAATCCAGAGATAAATGTATTTACAGGTATTAAATTCCCTGAAAATACAAATGGAACATTTGATTATACACAATTATCAGATGAGCAAAAAGCTTATATGGCAACACTTTCAGAAGCAGAGCTTGCTCAATTAATGCAAACATATTCAAATAATGCTTCAGCAACTTATGACAATAATTTGAGCCAACTAGGTGTAGTAGATTTAGATAATCCTTCAACAATAAATTTATACCCTAAGGATTTTGAATCAAAAGATAAGATTGCAGACATTATAACAGATTATAATAATAAACAAACAGAACAAGGTAAAGATGAGAATGTTATTAATTATACAGATTTAGTCGGAATTATGATGAGTTCAGTATCAACTATAATTAATGTAATTAGTTATGTATTAATTGCATTTGTAGGAATTTCTTTAGTAGTTTCATCAATAATGATAGGAATTATAACATATATATCAGTACTTGAAAGAACCAAAGAGATTGGAATTTTACGTAGTATAGGAGCCTCTAAGAAAGACGTTTCTAGAGTATTTAATGCAGAAACATTGCTTGTTGGTTTAGTTGCTGGTTTAATCGGTATAGGTGTAACTTTATTGTTGGATATACCAATTAATATTATGATTGAACATCTTGTTAGTATTTCTGGTATTGCTAAACTTCCTTGGGTTGGTGGAATTATTCTAGTTGCTATTAGTGTTGGATTGACTATGCTGGCAGGTTTAATTCCAGCTAAATTTGCTGCTAAACGTGACCCAGTTGAAGCTTTGAGAAGTGAATAAAGGCTGTCAATCATTTTTGAAAATGTCTTAAAAAATTTTATTTAT